>ERZ1370068.10328-contig-9038_pt1 | contig 46526 bp, 87 predicted proteins | sample MGYA00561227_ERZ1370068 | MGnify/ENA primary metagenome ERZ1370068 (study PRJEB38410, sample SAMEA6850437) | metagenome | study: Metagenomic assessment of the ecological functions of the soil: analysis of the soil microbiota associated with the... | reverse complement strand
TGATTATTGAGATTTCAAAGCGCTTTTCACAAGAATCGTTAAATTACATCACATTATGGTTTTTACCGAAGCCTGTACGTTTTCAGATATTGTACCGTTCAGATCGCGTCGCAGCTTTGCCGCGCCTCGGTCGCAGCGCGGATCGCGCGCTTGAGCGCAAGCCTTGAACGCTGAATGCCGTCTCTTTCGTACGGCCTGAAGGACTGCCAATTCATCCATGCGCTGTTTCGCCATGGTCCATTACCGCGTTATCTGCTGAGTTCGCCGTAGCTCGATGGATCGTTCTTCGCCTGAATGTCGCCCCTCCGATCTAGCGCTTCCGCCGCCGCGGATCAGCTCACATACTTCAGCCCCTTCCAGCCTGTCTTCTCGAGGAACAGCGACGACGCGGTCGCCGGGTAGTAGTATTGGGCTCGGAGAGATCGGGCGGCACACCTGCCCGCTTTCGTTCACATATATTGCCGTTCATTAAACCAAGTTTTCCCAGGGATCAAGACGCTACTAAAATTCGCCACCCGCGCGCACGCCCGGCATCAAATAGCATTGCGGCTGCCGCCGGGGAGCTGCAGGATCGCATTTGGTTGAATGCGCCTCGCCAGCGGCATTTATCGTTCCATCTCCGTGCGTCGAAAGCGCGCCCATTTGCCTGAATCGATTATCGCCGCGCGCCGTTAACTGGTCTGTGACTGCTTCAGCCAACAAGAAAGGTCGGGTGATCCGTGTGACGGTCCAAACAGTTACTGGCGCATATTGTTCATCACGCCGGCATAGCGTCTGTTACTGCGGCATCTCAGCCGCCTGATTCTCGAGCTTCATGCCGAGCCACTGCCTGCGGCCTGTCAGTGGCTTACTCCACACACGCGGCCGCCGAATCAGAACAGGTTTGGCCAGCTCATCACAGGCTGGCCCGCTGCCACTCAGCCCAGTTCACCTCCACACAAAGATTGCCCACACATTAGCCGTGCCTGATAGGGGACAGGCGCGCAGGCCTCAGTGTTGAGTTGAGGGAGCCTTCTCTGGACATGGCTATGTCCATGGCAGCAGAGCGAACGAGTGCACGGCATTGGCTGGCAGACTGGCAGCCTCGGTGCCGCGAGCCAGCCTGCTGCAGTGCGTGTGGTCAGGCGGGCTGGTCGTGACACACCACTGGAACACCAGTGACTTACGGTGTCACGCCTGTCACCCGGTAGCGTGCCCATCAGGCCACTGTGGTCACTATATTGTAGGTCGTGACACCACGGCCGTAGTATTCCGCGACGGTGTCCTCGATACCTCTGACGCCAGTATCGCCCGGATCGAACAAATCGTCTCCTCGAAACCCAGCCATCGTGGTTCAACCACGATAACGTACGGTTCAGGAGGCCCGTTCACCACTGCTCATCTAGCAGTCATCAGAATATCATCGGTCGTGCGGTTTGAGATGTGCCGTCTCGGCATATGTCGCTGCCAACTCTGCAGTCAGTCGATCCGGCGCAGAATGATCACTCCACCGACAATTCACCATAATTGGCCCCGCGGCGTGACTGCTTGAACTGCCGCGTGGTCGTTCTTCACTTGCCGCGCCATATCGGTTGTTTCGGCTTGTTTGTCGCTTGAGCCATCGCCTTTTAAGCATTAAGTTCAGTTCCCGCGTTCCATTATGCCTGATGTTGCCCGCGGTCGATCATTCATGTTAGTCGCTTCAGCCTTCTGCCAATGAGCCATAATCTCAGCGGCTTTGATCGGAATTTTACTGAAAATACCTGTATTCCTGAAGCTTTGGCTGAGTTTCGTCTTCTGTTTGCCGATGCAACGCGACCCAGTCGTCGCAGGCCGCCTGCAGTCACTGTCACACTCACTGCCTGAGAGTGACTGACGCGAACTGACGCAGCGGTCCCAGATTCGGCTGGCAAACCTCTGCCTGCCTGGACATCCAGCTGCAATATTGCGCGAGCTGCTGTAGACGGGCGCAGCACTCAGCCCTCTTCTTTTTCTCAGCAGCCATCTGATAAAATGGTCGAAAGTCAGCTCACATTCAGCACGAACGAGCGCGTGGCTGTTCTGAAGAAAGGTCAACACTCTGCCTGATCGTCGGCTGGTTCATGAGATCGAGGATACGTCTCGCTTCATCATAAAGCTTCGCTGGCTCGTCGCCAGCATGCTGCCGCGCCTGCTCGCTGCAGATTGCGTCATTGGTGGTTCAGAGCTGCCAGTTGCCGTGCCGCCAGCACACTGCCGGTGCGTAACCGCCCGACGCTGAGCTGCCTGCGTGGGAAGGTGTTCGGTTAATTGATGAGCTGTGACGGGGCTCGCAGGTATTGGTCACTGCGAGCCGCCGTTTGTCCCTGATCCGCGTCGAATTATACTGCGCCTTGAAGCTGCTGCGCGCCGAGCGTCTCGCCTGATTTTCCCTCGCGCCGCCAGCGTCCAACGTCCGCCTGGTAGATCGTCGATGCCTGAGCGCGACAACCCGGTGATGGTCGTCGTGATCTGGCGATTTGGCAGCCAAACGATGACTTTCTGCTGCCCTTCACACGAGTCGGCGCCCGGTACTGATGTTGACGCCAGTCCGCCGCCCGCTGGGTGTAACCCCTGGCTGAGCGCACGCCGAGCGTGAATGCGAGGCAGGTTCACCTCTTCGAGCTGATCCTGTACTGCATGACATCGGGCACGGGCATACGCGAGCCAGCTGAGCAAGATAGCCGGTTTCGGGCAATGAGTCTCAGGTGCCAAGATGCGGATCAACCTCACCATTTCACGCCGCCACGGCGCTCGTTTCCCAAACCTTATGCCGCATTGTTGGCGCCGCCGACCGATTCTTGTCGACCGCATACTGGTCGCCGCTTAGTACCCGGCGCGGAGATATCGCTGTCATTCAGTTCATCTGTACCAGCACTAGAACAGAATAGAAAATCACGGCGATGCGAAATTCACGCACACCTTCTGCCATGATCGTGGGTTAGAGTCGCCTCTGCCACCATAGACACCATGCGTTCTCGCGAGCGATCAGCGCCATGTCGTCTCGACCGTATCATGAGGTCGCTGATATATGCCAGTGCCGAACGCCGGTATTACCGCCCATCGTTCGGATGCCATGGTCCTATAAATGGATGGTGTTTACACCTTCAGGTTGCCCACATCATCTGAAACTTTATCAGTGCCATACCCGCGAGGTTTAGCGACGCATAGCGTTTCATCGATCTGTCGCAATGGTCGCTCGAATCGACTCACCAGCCTCCAGCCACGCCTCTCGCCTCCAGCCGGGGTTGTATTCGTCGTGCCCGACATCCTCATCGGCGCGCCTGGTGCGTCAGCCACTTCACCCTCTGACCAGAGAAGTGTGGCTTCGATATTCTCTGATCCCCGCCGTTGTTGTCGCGCTCGGTTATCATAGGCCCGCCGCTCAAGCTCATGCTGCGTCTCGCCAGCGCTCACATTAGGCTGGGCTTAATCGTTCGCGCAGCCGCCTATCTCGTCAATACGGATCACGGTCACCGCCATTTTCCGCCGTTCACCGTGCTTCGCTGTCGCCTTATAAACGCGTCTTTGATCGCACGCCGGCCTTCGCGTTCCAGATCACTTCGTGCCGTGTTGTCATGATCTAAAAGTGGCGGCGGCCCGCCAGGCCAGGATAATTGTCTGAAATTGTCCGGTGATACAGCGCCCATCCGCTCTTCTGAATCGCCGTCAACTTTATCTGGTTGATTCGCTGAGTTGTCGCCGCACAGCGCGGATGAAACACGCGACAGTAAGTTGATGCCAAAATGTCGAGCGAGTGCCCGGCACCGTTATCGGATAAGCCCGAGCCACCATTCCGCGCCTGTCCGCGCCCGCAGTTACGCGCGCATAACACGCCATGTTCAGCCGCGCTCAGCGTAGAGCCGAGGCGAGAAGACAGGCATCTGGGTGATGAACATCCAGTCGATGTTGCGGAAGCATAATCAGAGGCACGATCTGAAACAGCGCACTCCGTGCCATCCAGATCGTAGAACGCCCGAAGCCTGCGACCACACAGATATGGTCTGAAATCAAACGATAGAGCACACATCTCCGCAGCGCTCGTCCACCGCGGCGCGAGCGCCCGGTGTCTTTCTCCGCTGCACATTGCAGAATGCTGGGTTGGCGGTCAGTATTGCTCTGAACATATCGAGCAGGTTGGCCCGTGCGAAAGTTATCGAAAATATTCTTCTCGTGCCACCGTCGCAGCCCGACGCGCTTGATATCGGCATCGCTCATCACCAAGCTCGATGCCGACCAGCGAACGATCAGATCGCGTTCACGTTCCATGTCGAGCGGATCGCCGATAACACGGTGTAAACAGGCCGATCTGGCGCACGCCATGCGGATTGACGGATGCCAGTTCGCCTTCCGTCTGGCAAGCCAGATACGACCAGGCGGTGATGCAGGCACACCTTCATCCCAGCCTGCGCGACGATACAGATTGCGACGCGCTTTCCGTCGCCGTCGCAGATAATGCCTGACAGCGAGCCAGCCGCCGGGTTACCACTTCACCATGCCGCACGCCGTGTCCGCGGTCGAGTTATCTAATCGCTTCCACATGATGTTACCACTGCCGTGCGCTGCCAGCGCCAACATTAGCGGCGACACACAACCCCGAGCCAGTAGGCCTTCGATCAGCACCATCAGCCCCACCTTGCTGCCGAGTAGTTGATCGACGCGCCCGGCGATGGCGTCGGTGCGCTCGATCGTCACACAACATACTGGCATCGATCATCCGAGACCTCGCAAGAGGATCGGCAAACAGTCAGACGGCAGCGTCAGCGCCTGCGAATGGTCGATACATGATTCACGGCCTGATATCTCGGATTCCAGACGTCTCGCGAAGCGCGCGGGCAAAGTTCAGGCGTATGGGGCTATAGTCGCCCAGGCCGCGGCACGTGTCGGTCGATGGGTGGTCGCCTCGAGAATGTTCTGATCTGAGCCGAGTTTCGGAGATGGCATCGCCGATCTCGACTTTGATCGATCAACTCTGTTCTGTCAGGCAGGGCACCGACGCTGTGAAGTGTCATCGCCATCCTCGGCGCGCATGGCTTGTTGTCTGCGAGCATACAGCCGTTGCTCGCCGATAGCCTTCCAGTGGCGTTATTCACGCAAGATTGCCCGGGGTGGCTGGCAGCTCAGGAGACTGACAAAGCCAGACATGTCAAAGCCGTGCCGCATCTGCTGGGATGTCGATGAAGGTTTGGTAGTTGGCGGTGGCCAGCTGTTGACGCGCGTCCATGACGGTGACATCTGCTGGCGATAAGGCAGCCACGTTGCAGCCCTGCGCCAGTTGGATCTCGCAGACATAAGATGGGTCGCAGCCTGATGCCAGGCTGCTGATTGGGCGGTAGCCTGAGGTGGTTTCTCCTCACTACTTCAATGGGGAAAGAATATACAGGCTGCTCTCTGTACTGTCCAATCACGTATTGGCCAGCACTGTAGCCGGCATGCTAACTATACCCAGCCTCGTGCTGCAGAGCCTGGTTGCTGGAGCCATGTGCCTTGTGGGGCTCGGGCATGATAGCCCTCCGTTTTTACATGTGATTTTATCCTCGGCCTCTCTGGCGGCAGCGGCTGGCACGGCCGATGTGATGCGTCTGGCAGAAACACGTTCGTTGCGGTGCGCCGGCTGGCGGGCACCCCCGACGCATCCAACCGGCGTGAGCTGCGGATTGAGGCCTAAAATGATCACGTGGACTCGGCTGAATGCCAAGTCATTACAGTCGGCAGACGCCGGCTTTATGTGACGAACGCCATTTAGCACGCCGTGACAGATTTGGATATCGTTAGGAATTGTCATCGGGTATCGTGGTCGCCGTCACATGCTCAAATGTGCTGTGAGCTCACGCGGTTGTCACCGTGGAATCCTGATCGCGACGGGACGCGGTTGTCACCCGCTCCAGGGGTGACGCCGACTGGCAGCGAATGATCACGCGCCAGAATTACGCAAGTCAGTAGACGGTAGCAGCTCGCGCACTGAGCTCGTCGCCCATTGCACATGCGAGACTTCCGGCGGTATCCATACTAAACGCCGTAGCCGGGCGGGAAGATCCAGCCGAGTCAACCCAGAGCCGCGCTGGCGGTCTGAGGCCAGCCACGGGTAAATTCAGTTGATGCGGCCGCCGGTCGTTTCAGCTCTTCGTACCGAGATCAAGCGCGCGCGCGCGACTTTAATATGGTTTGGCTTTCTAGCTTCTGAGCAATATTCGCGTACTATTGTGACCATTAGGGGTGTCGCCAGCGTCGCGTTCGCTCGTCCGACCTTCGGTACTGGCGCATTTCCGCGTTGAAAATCGCCTCCATTTCGCGATCGAATACCCGGAACCAAGCCTGGTCGAGGATGTCTCCGGTCAGCACGGCCAGTTGCAAATATTTGCAAGGTCGAGCAAGAAAGCCACGGGTCAGCCCACGCAAAGCATGTCTAATTATATCGCGAAGTCAGATCAGACGCAGGCGGATCGGCGCGTTGTGTCCGCCGGATAACCATCCGCGTTTCATCCACGCGCCCTTTGAATTGCACGGCACAAAGGGGCTGAATGTTCTGATACAGTCAGCCGCCCGTGATTACCGGGATGATGCTGAGGGCGATCGCCGGCACGCTGCGTGCGCCCTCTGCTTCGGCCCGTCTGATGCCGGGCCTGACGACGGCGGGATTTCCGTCGTAATGCAACGATCGGACGTCACCAGGAAAAACGCATATTGGGGCGGCGGAGAAGCACCGCAGTGCCCAGCCCTCGCCCGCCGCGGCGATATTGCACACAAATGCATGAAGTCCAGCCGGTGATCCGGCAGCAAATTCCAGCTGATACCCCAACGATCAGTGCTCAAATACCATGTGGCGCGTGGCGCCATAGATTCGTGCCGCTGGCTTCGCCCTCGCCGCTCGTTCTGTCGATTCATTGCCACTACACTGATGCATGAGTGTATCGCCCGCCGCCACGGGGTTATCCATTTCGTCGCATGCGGCCGCCACGCCGGGCGCTTCCGCTTGATCCGGCATTATTCACAAGACGCCGAGGCGCTGCGAAGGGTTTCCGTAGTTCGACAACGATCGCGGAGCGCCTCGCACCGCACGCCTTTCGACCCGCGGAGCACACAACTTGCTATGCCGCCATCGCTTCTCTGAGATGTTAACTGCCGGCGGTCAACGATCGCTGAAATCACATCACAACTGATACATCGTCTGACCACGATCGATCGCGCGAACTTCATTGCCAGCTTCTCGCGCCTGTGTTTCACAGGTCGAGTCGCTGATCTGAATGAAGCTTTCTAACGGTTGCTGCCGTGAGTCTGAGTGGCGGCGGATACCCAGCCTGATGATTTGGCGGCTCATCCTGTCCTCCTCGTGAGTTCGAAGCACAGCGAGATGGCACACGAGGTTTGGCATAGCGATCGCTACAGTGACGCAGGAAGGGTGAGCCCGGCGAGATTTGGTGACTGCCGCATTGTGTTATTTCGATTTTGCTGGCGACCGCAGTCTGACAGGTGAGCCTGGCAACCGCGCCCAGCTCAGGCATGGGTGTTGCCACGATACCCTGGTCGCACCGTGGAAGGGGCGTATTCGTTGGTGCTTACTGTACTGGCCGGGCCTGGCGGTCGCACAGGGTCACTGTTCAAGGCTGATGGCACCGTGGCTCGTGCAGGTGAGCCCGCAGTCGCACTCTCGTCGCGTGGCGATCAGACCCAAACAGAGCTTGTTGCCCGCCAGGCTTGTTAGCCCTGCGACACTTCGCGCAGGCATCGCAGTCGACTGCGCCTGCTGGTAAATTCGTTTATTATGACGGCTTGATATCGTATCGCGCACGATCGTCGGGGTCTGCCGCCTGGCAGCGGTTTCGGCAGCGCCGCTTAAGCAGTTTCACAGCCTGAGATACTGCAGGTGCGCAGTTCATCGATCATCGCCGAGGAACTTCCTCCGCCGCGAGGTTGGTTATGCAGACCGTCATTTTTCTGGTTTTTCGAGTCGCTGACCGGCGTCGTTCCTCGCCGATGCCGGCAGCCGCCTGAAGTCAAGAACTCGACGCGAAACGTTCTGATATTTACGCGAACGACTGGCGGCGGCGTGGAGTGTTGAGGAGGGCGAGGCAGATCACGCAGCGGCAAACGCCGCGGAGCTTCAGCTGAGGTCTGCCGCGCCTTCAGCGTGCCAGCGGTCATTATCTGTATCGGTATTCATACTTTGAAAATTGGCCTGGGAGTCGCCGGTGCCGCTATGTGGCGCTCGGGATTCAGCGGAAGATTCTTACCGTAGATCTCCTGCCACTGACGCTGCTGATCACGGCGGGTTGAGGTGGGTTATGCATCATCGCATTGTTGCGACGGTCGAATCATTGTCAACTCGCTAATGATAAATACATCGCAATACATGTTATATGGCTTACGGGTCGGGCAACGCGAATTATCCCGCGCCAGCTCTGTAAACTGCTGAGTCAGCCGGTGGAACACATTGATCAACAGCATCTGCCGAACAGCACCAGCAGTGATCCCCAGACTCTGCATTTTTGATTCGCCGTGGTTTCGAGCTCGCGCAGCCGCGCTGGAGAACCATCAGCCCGACAAAGCCTTCGAAAATGAGCATGGTCTGCGCGGTTCAAATCGGGGCGAACCAAAAGCATCGAGTCTCGAGCAGTTCGCGTGCAGGACACTGGCGGTCGTTGTTGACGGTGGTTTATCGCCGTCTCATATCGCAGGCGGCGAGTCTTCGCGCCTATTTTGATCGCTGGCTGCCATTACGATTTACGCCCGCGTCCTCCTCAATCGATCTCGCGCGATATTCGCCAGCGAACCGAGTCCCAAAACATCGCCAGATACGCAGCAAGCCATAGCCGCTGTTTGTCCAGGTCAACCGCAGACGATTCGACCATCGGTGTTGCATTGATCGCACACAGCCCCATCAACCAGGGATAAATATGTCAATCGCCACCACGTGCCTTCACTCGAAACTTCCAGTTCGGCCGTGCCATCACGACCTCACTTCTTCCGCCCGGAAAGAGGGCTAGTCGTTTCGCCGCCTGTTCACGCCCCCACCCGCATTACAGCAACGCCGAACGATGCCCTGGTCGATGTTTCAGGCGGACAGCGTCGACTACTGGCGAGCAGCGCCCACGGGATCGAGACGAAGCCACTACACCAGTTGCTGGACTTGAAATTGCGCCCGATGGTACGGCCGAGAGCGCACCATAATACGAAACCGAGTCGGTGGAACCGATGAACGAATCACCGGCCCACGCTACCTAGCCCTTCACCGGTCCGTTGTCGATTTATCGTCACTGCACATACTTTGAAACCGAATATCGATTACGCGCTCGAGGCCGGCGGCGATCGCCCTCCGAGCGGCTCGATCAGGAAGACCGCGAGCATCGAGAGCTAATTTGAACAGCGCTTATCAGGGAGTTGCCAACGATCGGTGTTCCAGTCGATGTCGAACGGGGCATGCTGAACCGCGCGGTCGAATGGTCGCCATGACGGGAGCTGAGCGACGATTTATGCCGAGGCTGTTTAGGCCACCAGCAAGGCGCCGACTGCCAGGCCAAGGCGGAGATCACACTGCGGCGCACGGTCAAGCACCGCCGCGATCGCGCGGTAGACCCGGACATCACAAAGCCTGGCCTGTCCTGTTCCGGCAATAGAACGAGCGCATCAGCGCGACGTGCGCCTGCACGAAATAATAGCGAAGAGCCACTTCATCCGTCCGTCAGCTAACAAACCCATTCAGCGCCATCGGCTGACGCCGACACCCGCAGCGCATTCGCCGGCGACTCATCGGCAATGCACGCCAGATAAATCGACGCGGTGTCGACGAGATCACCAGTTGCTGGTCGAAACTGCACCAACTGTTCTGCTCTGAAGCGCATCGCTGAAAGCTACCGAAATCGCGCCGACTGTCGAGCGACAAGCGCCGGGAGGAACGTGACGAGATCGTCCAGCTTCTGACGGTCGCCATCGACTGGTGCCGAGTCAGGTCTCTGCCAGTGGATGTTAAATTCGGCACAGTCTGGTCAGGGTATCGCATTATCCACCGCGGAGCGGCCGTCGGCGTTGCAGCACCACGAACGGCGACGCAGCGGGGCATACAATTGTGCCTGAAGAACACAATGCGGTCGACGCATCCAACGATCGCCATCGGTCGACGACTACTTCCGCGCGGAGCCCATCTGCATTAATGCCACCAAAGCCAGGGCCGGAGAAGATAACACGCAGAGCAGCAGATGGTCGCAACGGCGCGGATGCGGTGATTATCAAAGGCGATCCTTGCGATGAGATAACCGCCGCACTGGCGCGCGATTATCGCGATCGCGGAATAGGACGCATGAAATTCGGCAGAGCTGACAATACTTCCAGGACGTTTACGAGAGAACCATTGAGCCAAACGGTCTGGCGGTTCGATGAGACGGCGACGCCCCGTCGCCTGATGCTTGTCGACAACAAAGATCGCGCGGGAGATGCGGCGGTCGCCGGCACCAGAAGCGCATTCCAGCGTCATGCATCGTCATGGCGGATCGCCGCCGCGCGTGAATGGGTTACGCGGCGAGCTGGCGAGCAGGCAAGAGTCGACTATCAGTCAGACACTGATCGCCGATCAGCGCGGCGTTACGTGTCGCGCTTGCCGCCTACCGCGCATTGAATCCGCGGATTTTTACGGCATTACGGTCGATGCTACGGCGTCGTTTGACCTGGATTTCTCTGATACAGGCGTTCCAGTTCCGACGGCGACGGCGGTCACCATCTCGAGATCGAAGGCGAGATTTAACGCAGCTGGTGCAATCACAATGTCAGGATTACGCGGCGAGGAAGCGGGCATGATGCGGACATTGAATATTCTGCGATTGATTGTTGATTCCGGCAGTGCCGCCGACGCCCGCGGCGCGTGGCCGATCGATTGTTGATCGCTGATCGAGCGCGTGTCAGGATGCGATATCGGTGGTACAGATGATAGCGCGCCTGGGTTATCCGTACTGAGCCCGGTCGCAGCAGCTCTGGCGCGGGATATTGATGCGAAATACGACGGCGGAGAGCTGAACTGCTCACAACATAAATGTCACGCCGAGATTCGCGGCTTATTTAAACCTGAGCCGATGATCGCCACGCGAGGCGCACGCGGAAGACGATCTGCCGTCATACCGCGGCGGCGCCGGAAGGTCGTCGCCCGCCGGGCGAAAAAGAAGTTACGCTCAGGCCGGAAAATGAGAAGTGACATGATGCATCATCGCGCAGATCTTTCGGCGATACTAGCGTTCGTCCGAGGCACGGTTCGGTCACGACGCGATAAAGAAGTGTACTCAGTTGTTGATCGAACTGGATCGAGCGGGCAACGCCATCGCGCTGCCGCAGAGATCGCAGGAGCGCACGTTATGGCCAAAAGCCAGGTCATGACCACAACTCCAAAGCGAGCGGCAGAGGATGCCGCTGGCGGAGCGCCGTATACCGAAGTCGATTGGATGGCTGGAGCGTTTGCTGCACTGGGGTGGCAGTAAATTCGCCGAGCGGAGTTCATCTATGAGCGGCCGCGCAAACGCGGCATCAGAATAGAGCGATCATTCAACATCAGAAGGTGGAGATCCGGCCGCCCGCTGGGATCGTCCTGTCACCGACTCGACAGCGACGATCGGCGGCACAGCAGCCGACCCGCGCCCAAGAGAATCGACAGCCCGAACAAAACAACATCTGCGACATGACCGAGCTGCACACACAACGCAGAGCACTATTCAAAGGTCGAAGGAACAATGCGACGCCATGACGAGGAGATCAAACTGGCTGCGCTATAGACCATCGAAAACCTGCGCGACTCAACCTACGCGACTTATTTAGCAACGGGATTTGCGCTGCAGTCGCCGACAACGGCCGCAGCGACACGATCGCCAATAGCAGATCATGACCACACAGCGGTCTGTTGAGACTACCGGTATAGGAAACGGCTCAGATTCTCGTTCGATTTCGACGGCAGCTAAATAATATCAACCATAATTTCGATATGACAGAAACGGCGATTGATTTGTCGGACGCGAGACGAGCTGACTCACAGCAATCATGAACTGTCGCTGATAAAAAGACCATCTTTGCAGTCGAGCTGCCTGGTTTGAGACACACACGAACACTCTGAAGACTGAGTTTAGATGCAAGGACGTGGCAAAGCAATGGGAGAGAGGCGGCTGGGCCCTTCGACGGCGAACGCGGAGGCCTTTGAGGACACCAGGCAGAGGGGAGAGCGGGGTGCAGCCGACGCAAAGATGACTCCGGCCACGGCTCTGGAACAGATCGACAGCCTGAGCCACGCCGCCATGGCTGAGGGCGCGGCGACCATGTCTGACTCAATCCCAGAGGAAATGTCGATCAAACTGACGTCAAAACACTGAGCCAACAAACGAAAACTGCCGACGGGGAGGCTCTCGTTGCACGCCACTGCTATCAGGCCGCTTAACATCAGAGGTCAGCAGGTGACCGGCCGCAGCAGTTCCACACGAGCGGGGTCGATCGGCATCCCGGCGCAGCGGAGAACGCCGCATGCAAGTGAAAGTACTCGCCGCGATCCGGCGGCAGGGTGTCAGCAGCCGCGACGAGACAGGGATACGCGCTCCATGAGCAAAGTAGGTCAGGGCAGATATCCTACAGTAGCGAGTGTCATACACGTGATTCGCCATAACGTGGCCGGAAACGCTACAGTTCAGCAGGCTTCCCGGCGCCTGGAGAAGCGGCGAGCATCACGAAATGAGCAGACTGGTTCAGAGGGCGTCGCTGGCGGCTTGTCGCATATGGCGTTGGGATCGTTCCTGACTGCCCGATAATGGATGAGACCGTCGAAGACGCGCTACTGAGGATAACGACGGCGACGAAGACTTCAGCCCGCCACGAAGGCGCACCTGCGCTGTCGAGGGATTTGCCGAAACAACTCGCCCGACGCTCCAGACACCGCATGGAGGAGGCGTGTTCGCTGCCGTCGAGTTCGCTACCGCGATTGATACGCACATCCAGCGTCGACGCAGCACATTGCGCACGCCGACAGATCGATACCAGAACAGACGCGAGTCGGGCGTCCGGCCGATCTTACCTGCGCTGCTGTCGCTGATCTGAGTCTCGCCGCAACATCCCCAACGATCGTCACGAACGCATCGCGCGTTCACGCTTCATCGGCGCCCGACCATTTGAAACTGGCAAAGCGTCGCAGTATGACAGAACAAGATGAAGTGACCGATTGACGGGTTTCGCCGCCATCGGGAGAAGACGCATGCAGATGCGCCGCGTCGAGCCACACACATGTGCCCGAAGCTGCGCGCTCGCCGACGATCCTGGTTGAAGCCTACCGTTCGGGAGCCAGAGCATGGAACTGGCTGGTCGCAGACTGGCTTCGCTCAGTTGGGGTCATGCGGCTGGTATCATCGTCACCGGGTATCGCACGATGGAGGCCGTTCACAAAATTCAAGTCGATGCGTCATGGTAATCGATACGAGCGTCGATTACGCGGCGGTCAACAGGCCAAAAGAGAGGATCGTCGTCCAACCCATGCGCCAGAATCAGAATACAGAAATATCCACTGCTGGCAACTTCACTCTGTTCATGGCATCCACTTTCGTCTGGCGAATGACGCTTCTTCAGCCGTTCTCGAGCAGGAATCTTGTCGGGTCAGCGGGGCTGTCGACGTACCATGTGATAGCGGAGGCAGCTTGTCCCGCCTCGCCGCGCCCTGGCCCCCGCCTGCACCAGCGCCGAGTTTCCGCCAGCGCGCGCGCCACGAAAATTCAGGGCAGTTGGTATCTGACGTTGTCACGCCAGTCGTGCGCAATGAGAACGAGTGCCAGGTTACCCGAGACTGCCGTCTCTGTTGTCTCTGCGGCAAGTTGAAATGCCGGACGCCATCAGCGCGTACAATAAATACTGATGCACAGCACAGCGCGCTCAGGTTAATTCGGCGATTTCCGGCCCGGCGATCATTGTCGAGACGGCCGAGGCAGGCGGCAGGCGGAGGTCACGTGCTGCCAGTGAATAACGTGCACCAGACGTTGATGCGCAGCGCCCGCTGGCTTGACGCGCTAATGCGTTTACGACGAGCTGATGGAATCATGCCCTCGCCGCGATGTTGCTGTCGGTGGGGTTAGTTCTCTTCCGGCATCACCGAATGCCGTTGATGCGCCGTCCGGCACCGAGGCGGCAGTCTGACGGGCATCGTCCGTAGACTCGTCGTCCGTTCGAGCCGCCGGCATGAGTCGGGCGAGTGCCCGGCGTTCTCGTTCGGTCGCCACGGAAATTTCAGGCGCACCAAAAATTGTCGCCGCTGGTCGCAAGATGTTCGAGAATTGTCAGGCGCATGGCGATGGGAATTTGCAAAGATGCGGCATGAACAGATCCTCTGCGCGGTCACCAGGCTGCTGGGGAGACGCCTGTGTCTCGAGACACCTGCTGCATAAGCTCGTCTCATGGTGCAGTAATGCTCCTCAGACGCGATGACGCATCAACACCCAGATACTCATAGTCGTCCGCCGATCATTGCGTATAAAGAGCAGGATGACGATCACGATAATCACTAGAACACCTGAAGAGCAGAACCCACAGAGTTAGCAAGTTCACACGAGGCAGATGGAGATGAGCAGCATATTGCGACTCATCATCACGTTCTCTTATGCAGTCTCAAGACGCCGTCGCGGCGTACAGGAACGCCGCGACGGCATCTTGAAGGCCTGCATAGAGAGGGGAACGTGATGATCGAGTCGCTTATTATGCTGCTCATATACGTCTGCCTCGTGGTGGGCGCTTGCTGGCTCGTAATCTGGGTTCTGGAACAGCTCGGCATCACGCTGCCGCCGCAAGTGGTCAAGGTGTTCTGGGTGATTGTCGTACTGATCGTCATCCTGCTCTTGTACCGTGCGCTGGCCCCAATGATCGGCGGACGGCTAGTGAACCTGCCTCCCGGCATCTGGGTGTTGATTACCATCACCGTCATCGTCGCGGCGTTGGCGGTAATAGGCACGCGTGGGAGCGGCCACTGCCGCCATAGAGGACGAGCACGATGCGCATCACCGGCAAGGTTAGTCACTTCGGCGGTCCCTCGGACACAGGCGTCTCCCCCAGCGAAGACCTCAGCCTGGTGGGAGGATTGGGACGGCGTGATTGATGACCACGCAGAGGATCTGTTCATGCCGCATCAGCCTCCCAACACGACGGGGCTGGCGCGGCGATTAAACCCCGACAAATTCTACATCGCCATGCGCTGGGACTACGATCAATTCTCGAAAGACCATCTTGCGACCAGCGGCGACAAGGCACTGGTGCGCGCCGCGAACGGGCGGCAGTTTCTGGCGCGGCCTGCGTGATTGGGGGCCGAACGAGAACACCGGGCGCATTGCCGACATCTCGCCCGGCCTCATGACGGCCCTCGGCATCGAGACCGACGACGAAGTCACCGTGACGTACCCTGCGGACGTGCCCGTCGAACTGCCGCCCTGGTCGCCGCCGCCGCGCGTGGTGGTGGACCTCTCGGTGCCGGACGGCATCGAGCTGGTGCTGTCGATCAACGGCATTCAGCTGATGCCGGAAGAGCGAGGGAGGGCTAACCCCGCCGATACGCTCCAACATGTCACCCGGCGGGGCGCCCGTCGCTGACGTAACAGGGGTGTACCGTCAGCTCAGCTCGTTGCGGCGTTGATCGCCAAGAAACTTTTGTGCGCATCCAAGATGGTGCCGCCGAAGGCGCGCAGGCGCTCGTTCATCTCGGCAAGCTCGCGCGCCTTATCAGTGATCTGGTTGCGCACGTTATTCGCAAACGCTTTGGTGTGCTCCAGCATATTTTCCGCCTGCACCACCTGCGCCTCCGGCCGTCTCGACCAGGCTGTTGGCGATCTCCTCGCCGAGGCGGAGGAAGTCATAGTGTTCCTGTTCCGGCGCGCTGTTGCCGTTCGTCTGCTGTGCCATCAATAGCCTCCTAGGCTGACTGTAAACGCGCTTGATGTGGTCGAGGCACCATGAGATCCCCGGCGCGGCGACCGGCCTGCCGCAGAACTCGTAGGGCGGCCAGTCGCCGCTCGGCCACCGGCACTCGTTCTCGGCGAGTTCGAACAGCGTGACGCCGCCGGTATGCGAGCGCGGGGGCGCGGTGGCCTCACGATCGCGAGCCGTCTGGCCGGCCGCGGTGGCCGCCGGCGCGGCCTCTTTTCGATGGCGCGCGCACGCTGTTGGCGGAAGCGCTCGGCGCTGGTTCTTTGCAGGCCGAGGGCCAGGACACGGCGGGCGAAGCTGGCGCGGGACAGGCCCATCGCCTCCGCGATCACATGGTACGTCGTGCCCTTGGCGTGCTCGGCCCGCAGGTAGGCTTCCTGCTCGGCGGTGAGGGTGATTTTGGGCGCGCGGGGCATCATTCCACCAGACAGAAAGTGGGATACCATGAGAACAAAGTGGGATACCAGAGTGGGATACTTCTAACGATTTCAACGCCATTCATGATTCTGGCGGTTTTGACGGAGTCCTTTGTTATCAATGGGTTGGACATTGATTTTTGCGGTATCCACTTTCGTATCCCACTTGCATCTTTTTGTGCCTTATTTGACCACGCTGGATTTGTGCGCTCGGCGCTCGGCCGCGGTGGCTTGGCGCTCAAGCTCGACATCCCATTGTTCAACCACCATGGCATTGACGCGGCGCTTGTCGGCCCAGGCCGCATATTCGTTTGCCTCGCCATCGGTGCGATGCCCGGTGACGGTCTTGATGCCGGCCGCGCCGACCCCAAGCGAGCCGACATCCGAAGCCGCGGTCTTGCGCAGGCCATGCAGCACGAAGGTCCGCTGCGCCTGGCTTGGCGAAGCCGAGCTTGATCAGTTCGCGCCGGATGGCGTGGCTAAGCGTGCTCTGGCTCCCGAACGGTTTGCCCCAGGCGCTAACCAGGATCGTCTCGGCCGTGCGCGGTGCGGTCAGCAGCGCCTCGCGCAGGGGCTTCGGGCACATGTGATAGTTTGGCTCGGCCGCGACCTCGCCATGCGTCTTCTCGGGACGGACCAGCAGGCCGAGGCCCGTCGAAGTCGGTCCACTTCATCTTGATGCAATCGCCGCCGCGCTGCGCGCTGAAATGCAAGAGCAGCTTTGCCAGCTTCAGATGATCGGGCGCCGATTCCATGAACCGTTCCTGAACCTCGCGCGGCCAGGGGCGGTGCTTGCGCTTGATGGTGTACCGGCGTTCGGCGTCGACGGTCGGGTTGGATTTTCCCTTGATCGTTGAACTGAGGATATTTGCGGCAGACCTTCCAGATCAGCGACAGCAAGCGCAGGTGCCGATCGGCAACCGAGGCGCCCGACTTCCTTGCGACCTGTTCGGTGTGAATGTCGATCGCGTCGGTGTCGAGATCGCCGTAAGCCGACCGTGTGCCGAGGCGCTCGCGCAACTGGTCGAGCGTGCGCAGATATTGCTTTTGCGTCGATTTCGGATGTGCTGCAGAAGCCGGGCGACTCGAGATATTTATCGATTGCCGCGCCAAGTAGACTCCGGCGAGCAAGACTGATTCGGCTGAGCACCCTGCAGCGGCTTCTCCCGTCTCGCTGGCCTCCTCCATGCAGGCTGTCATAGGCGCGGCGAAACTCCATCGAGGTTTGGTCGAGCGGGAGCTGTTTCAGCATCCCTCGGCAGCGGAAGTACAGATACGGCTTGCCCTTCATTAGTCTTGAGCTGAAGATATTTCGTCCTTGTTTTCGCCGTCGTCATTGTTGCTCTCAATAGCTTGTGCATCGTGTTCTCTCGGCCGGTGCCGTCTTCCAGTCTTCGAAGGCGGCGTCGAGGTCGAGGCGGTCCCACAGCGCCATAGCGTGCTTCTTGGTCGCGCTGCGGCAGCGCCCCTCGTCAACCAGTCGCAAAAAGCTCGACGTGCTGATCGAGAGATACGCCGCCGCCTGCTCAAGACGCATTGCGCGGGGAGGGTACGCGAGACTATTGGAAAGTTTCCCGGCCACGACCGTAGCGGAATCCGCAGCTTCGGTGTACCGGTTTCTTGACATTTCTACACACTCGCTACTGTAGGATATCTGCCCTATTTTCGGTTTTTGCTCATGGCGGCCTTGCGCGTAGCCTCCCGGACTCTGTCGGCTAGGGCGCGGTCCGCGACGCATTCACACCTCGCCGCGGATCGCGGCGAGGTGCTGCTAGCGTCACCCCCGCATGCGGCATCCAGCGCCGCTGACGTTTGCGCGAGGAGTGCGGATGTGCGGCAAGTTCTGTTCGAGGTGATCGACCCACTCGTCGTGGAGCCTGCGCCTTAACGCGATCTCGGCGTCCGCATTCGCGCCAGCGGCTCTCCCAGTACCGATTGGCCCCTCTGATGATCAGCGAGCCTGACTAAGCCGCTCGACCTCAGCCTCCTGGGCTCCACAATGAAGCGTGACCGCAACAAGCCTCCCGATCTCAGCAGATTGCCGTTTGATTAGCTCGTCTTTGGCGTCCGAGGGCGTCGGCGGCCTCCTTGAAAAGGATGGCGTAGGTCCAGTGCCGCACCTCAGCATAGCGGCGTAGCTGCTTGCCTGGCTTTTGGTGTCGTCCGTCATGGGTTCCTCAGTCTGTTCCAAGCCCGTAGCGGGCGCGAGAGCGCATCTCGTCTTGCGTCAATACCCGCTCTCCCGATCCTATGGCGATGTCCTCCAAAGCCTCCCGCATTCGCACGAGGATGGCGTCCTTGGCGTCGAGGGCGTCGGCGGCTTCGCGCAGCATGTCTCCCGTAAGTTGCTGTTCGTATGCCAATACGCCGCGTCCTTCGCGCAGCCGCTTTCAGCTCAGGCTTTGGGGGTCGGTCATGGGTCACATTCCAGAGTGCCCATTATTAGAGTCCTCGTAGGCGAAAATAGCTGCGCGCAAGAACGGATATGTTTTGTCCTTGAAAACGACGATTCTCTTGTTGCTGTTAGAATGCTGCTGTCTCCGCTGTCCGACAAGTAAATGCCAGTTTCCTTGTCGCCGTCGAGATCAAATATGAGTTGATGTATTTGCTGCCGTCTGCGTAGTCGAGGCAAAAGTCTGACCGTTTCCTATACCGATTAGTCTCAACTCTTCGTGCAGGCCGCTCGCTCAGGCTTCTGGTGGTGGTCATGGTCTTACCTTGTAATGGCGGTCGATGGTCGCTTCGCAGCCGTTCGACATCATCGGCGGCCCCATCTGCGATTACTCGTAAATCCGTAATTCTCATGAAATCAGCGTAGGTTTGAGTCGCGTAGGTTTTCGATGGTCTCTTGCAGCCGTTTGATCTCCTCGTCCTGGCGTCGCATTGTTTACTGGCGCTCAACCCACTTTCCTTCGACCTTTGAATAGTGCTCGTTGTGGTGACAGCTTCGATTTGGGTGGAGGTCATGGGCTTATGACTCGCAGGTGTTTGTATTTTTGTTCCGAGGCTGTCGATTTCCTCTTAGGCGCGGGTCAGTTGCCGTGCCATGATCACAAGATCGCTGTCGGGATCGGTATTCGGGACGATCAAGATTGCGGCGGCCAAGATCAAGGCAGCGGCCACGCTCTGATATTAGATGATCGCTCATCCAAGCTACCTTCCTGATGCCGCGTTTGCGCAGCCGCTCGCTCAGGCTTTGGGTGTTGGTCATGGCTGAACCTTCCACTGATGAGGGTCTATCGCCGGGTCTGTTTCCGGAAGCTTTCGCGCGGAAACCCACCTGCCGCTTGGGTGCAGCCAGAATAGCCAGCCGTCCCATCGGCCGCCGACACACACGGCGCGGTCGCTTTCCACCAGCAGCATCCTCACCGGCTGCCCGCTCGCTCGGGCTTTGGGTTGTGGTCATGACTTTTGGCTTTGGCCATAGCGCGGCGTTGCGCGCGGCCTCATACGCAATCAGGTCGTCCCGGGCCTCTGGCGATACCGACGCTTGAGTGTTGCGGTGCTCGACGAGGCGTTGCCCGCTCGATCAGCTCGATGAACGCCTTGAACGCCTTTATCGCGTCGTGGCCCATGAAGACCGTGCCTCGGACAGGCAGATCATCCTTGGGATAAAACAGCCGATATTCCCGGCCATCGAACTCGACGCTCAGTCTGTCGCCGAGATATGCGCGTGGTGCCTGCATCATGTCCTCCTCCTTTGCATTTTTCCGCCGCGGCCAACGGGATGGCGGCGGCGCTGGCTCCGGCCTTTCGCCAAGCAGCGCGGCGGCGAAATTCTTCGTGGGCCTGTGCGCGATGCGCTTGCCCTTGGCGATGGCTGGCAGATGTCGATCTTCCGCGTGCGCTCGCGGTGCGGCGCGATCAGCATGGGCTCGAAGGTTCGAGAAATGGTCGCCGCCGTCCTCGGCGTGGCGAATGTTGTGGTGAAACTGGTAGAGCGAGTTGAGCTGCTCCGCCGTCATGCGTTTCGCGTCCGAGTAGTGGAATTTCCCGCGCGCCAGGCAGCGCCGCGGCCAGGCGCTCGGGATACGGGATGTAGGCGCGCCCCGTCATGCGGCACCGCTCGTTATCTGCGAGGGCCACGATTAGCCGCCGGCGATCACGTCCACCGCAGGCGATCGTCGATGACGCGGCCTGGCCAGCTGACATGCGCCCGTCGATCAACCCATCGTCACTCGGCCACGCGCTATGCGCACTGTCAATTCACGCGGAGGCGCCCGGCGAGCTTGCCCACAGGTCCAGCAAAATCGATCGCAAGAGTGTCCATTCCAGCATCCGCATCATGCCGCTTCCTCGCCGCGCTGGTCGATGAATTTGACACCGTGATTTGCACCGAACTGCCAGCATGAGCTCGATCAAATCCGACATTTCCGCCTTCGACAAGTCGGAGGATGAGCGGCCGAGGTTGACGAAGCCGTCGCCATCCAAGAGTTGGGACCATCCTGCACTCTCGCGCTTGAGGGCGTCAAGAAAATGAGTTTCCAACCGATCTGGCGTGAGCTTGACCGTGCCGCAGTGAAGCTCTGCGCAGCGATGTCCGGTCAACATCGACCACATGACAATCGTTCTGCGGCAGCGTGCGCTTGCTGGCCTTGAGCTCAAGGCGCGTGCCGAACGGCGCAAGCGCGACGTAGCGCGCCGCGCGCTCGCGGTCGGCAGTCGAGTTGATGACGACGAGATGTCGGCTCATGCTTTGCCACCGCCTTCGCTCGCCATAACGCTGATCTCAGCCGCAGACTTGCCCGGAGACGACGGCTTCAATTCGCCCTTGCCGGCGGCGTCCGCCATCAGCGGCAGCGCACATCCGACGCAAGATACTACACAGTGCTGCGGAGCATGCGGCCGAAACTGCACCGCATGCCCGCACTTGCAGCACTTGCCGGTCTTGTTGTCAGCGAGCATCAACGGGTCGGTCAGCCGCGCGCAAGCAGAAATTCAGACGTCGCCGATCTCGTCCGAAACGCGAAGGTGTTTGGCATCAATGGTCCCTCTCATGCGGCGTCCGCGTAAAGCTGGTTGAGGTTGAAGAGCTTGTCATCGAGTTCTCTGCAGGAACGCCATCGACCTCCTTTTCGAGTTCCGCGATCCGCGCATGATCGTCGCGGGATGCGGCGGACGAACAGGCGCATCGGCTCCGGCAGTCTGGGATCAGTAACTGACGTAATCGCACCACAGCCGCGTACAACATGCCATCTGCTATTGCATCTGCGTGATGTATTTCTCAGGCACCTTCTGGCTGAGTAGCGTTTCGATATGCGTGCTCGTGTTGGGGCACTTCAGCTCGACAAGCCCGTCGTCGCCGATCATGCCGTCCGGGCTGCGCGACCGCTCATGGCGATGGTTGGATGCTGCACAAAGCCGACTTCTTGGACCTCGGTGTCTGCTTCAGCCATTCGTAGGCCGCGCGGGCGTCCGGTTCTTTCTCGATGCCCCACTGCATCGCGCCGTTCGTGTAGGTCTCCGCCGCAACGCCGGTCAGCCGCTCCGCGATCAGCTCCGGCCATGATAGTTGGCGCGCGATGCGCCCCAGCCAGTCTTGGTCTTGGCGACCACATCGGCAACGCGCGAGGCCGTGACCTTGCCGAGCCGGATGGCGACCCATTCGGGGAGCCTTGGACGATCTCAGTCACGATTGCTTTCTCCCGGCGCTTGGCGTTGTCTCGCGGATCAGCGTCATCACCTCGGCGAACTTGTCGGCCCGGATTTCGGTGAGGCTTTCGAGCTTGATGCGCTTCAGGAACAGGACGAGGTTGGATTTGGTTTCGATCAGCAGCTTGTTGATCTCGTCGGCCTGCGCGTCGGTTATCGTCGCGCTGCCGTTGCCGTTCTTGCCGCCGTTGCCGTCGTCGTCGTTCGCGGCGGCAAGAGCCGAGCGCCTGCACCAGCGAATAGCGCTGCAGATATGTCAGCGTCGAGCCGATGGCCTGAATGGAGTTCTTGTTACCGCTCGTGTCGGATGGACCGGATAGGAGTTGTTTCTTCGCTGTGGCCCGCCTCGTGCGAGAGCACGCACGTCACGCTGATGCGCTCGTTCTGTGCCGTGCGGAACCGGTAGGACAGGCCGAACTTTGTGATGATCGGGTCGACCGCACGCGCGATGGCCGCGAAGTCCGCGTATCGCTTGGCGTTGTGTCCGACCGCGTTGCGCACCACCGGCGTGATCTCCGCCTTGGCCTGCGCGATGGCCCGGTCGAACGCCTTGCGCGCCTGGTTGGCCTCGTAGCGCTCCTGCAGCGCCATGAGCCGCTCCAGAACTTCCATCGAGGCATTGTTCTCGACCGCGCGGTTGAGCATGTCCATCGGCGTGAGGATCGCGATGGCTTGCGCCACATGCCCGTTGCCGTTCGGCGTGGCGCCGTTCTCGATCGTTTTCATATCGGCAGCTCCCTGTCGCGGGCTTTGTGTTCCAATGCTCTCGATACTCGCGGTCTCTCCTGATGAGCCGCTCGAGGTCGGCGATCGCCTCGGCCTCGGGTCGCGCCATAGCCGATCATGTTGCGGTTGCCGACTATCCGCGGCACCGTCGTAGGTGTCGTCATCGACGGCGGACCAGTCGTATGGGTCGCCGGGATAGGCAGCGCATGTGCCGGTGGTCCTGATGTTTCATCGGTTCCACCATTTCGGCTCTGACTTCGTACTCGCGCGCGGTCCTCTTGCGCGCGCTCGCCGGCCGAGCGTGAGGACGTACAAGTGCGTTGCCTTCGAGCGCGTCGAGCAACTGGTTCTTGAACAGCTTCATCTCGATCCCGTGGAAATGTTGCGCTGCATACTCGCCGTAGGCTTCGACTACCTTGTCCACCCGGGCGCAGAGCAGCAGCAGCTCGTCGACCAGTTCCTGGGCGTCGTCCTGGCCGGGGCAGTTGCTGGTAATGCGGTGGGGCGTGAGGCAGGCGCGCGAAGGCGGCAAGCTCGTCGAGCGCCGGGCGCAGCGGGTGGGGGTCTTGCGCGGCGTCAGCCCGGACAAGGTTTCGAAGAGCGAAGGCGTGGTGGCGGTGGACATGGCTAGCTCCCGTGTTGTGATGGGAGCTATTATTGCGATATTCGCAACTTTGTCAACTGCAAATATTCGATGGTCGAATAATTTATACTGGTTATTTTTTGGACAAGCTGCCTAACGGCCGCAGCCCAAAGAATTGGGCTTGCCGTCCAACATCGGCGATGTTTTGGAGTTTTTTGACGACAGTTTCGTCCTTGAGGCCGATAACGCAGAGGCTATCGCGCAGATCGATTGAGGGAGGGACGCGAACATCGTCATATAACAACAACCAGCGATCAAACAGGCCGCCCAGGGCCTCGCCGCGGATTTCGATCGCCATGGTGGCGAGAGGTATCGTCTCAGGAACGGCGATCTCGTCGAGCTTGCCTGTCCAGCAACATGACTTTCGACCCGCCAAGAGGTTGCCGATCACACGCACGCGGACGGGCACGAGCGCCGTTGCCGCTCGTTACGTCGATCGGGGCGGGCTCGCCCAAAATGCCTCGATAATACGCAGCTCGCCCGGTTGCGGGCCGCGTAGGCCCATGCGCATTTTCGAAACTTTGTCCGGGCTGATGCCGAGCAGTTTCGCCAGCGCGGTGGTGCGCCCGCGCGGCTTCAAGCCACGGTCGAATCCATTCGCAGAAGTCTGGGGATGCCTGCTGGTGCTCTTGTTCGGCTGCTTGAAATCGCTGTTGATCCATGTGTTCCACCTGGCTGGGCGCTTTTGCCGGCGCTCTTCTTGGTTTGCAAACTGGCACCCCCTCTTGCTGGGGGTGTAGCTTTCTTCATCGCCCGGCCCGTCGCTCCGGTTCGCATTAATGTGCACCATATGTACATAATATTGCGATTCGCGCAATAGTGATTTATCGAATGTGCGGGTTGACAATAGTGCGACCATCGCAACAATGCGGTGATGCCCGCCCAACACCTCAACCCCGCAAAAACCGTGATCGAGCGCCTCGGCGGCGTCGACGCCGTGGCGGAAATCTGCGGCAAGCATAGCACCCGGGTCTTCCGCTGGATGTACAGCCGCAAGCGCGGCGGCACCGGCGGCTTCATCCCGCAGACCGAATTTTCCAAGCTGTTGCAGTACGCCAAGGTCAAGCAAATCCGGCTGCGGCCCGCCGATTTCATGCCGACCGCGGATAGCGAATAGCCGACCGCTAACGCTGTAGGGGAGCGAGAGCGGCGGGGCGCATAGCCCGTCCCCGTGAGTCATGCGTAAGAAGGAAACCACATGAAAAAGACGACACCACTGTGTGATGCCGCCCTCGCCCTCCTCAAGAAACACTCCACGCCCGAAGCCGCCGCCAAGCCATTCGCCGATGTCCTCGAGAACGACGGCGACCTTCGCCACGCGCTCGCGCTCGAATATCTGACTTCGCTCGCGCCGAAAGGAGCAGCCTCGCGCCGGCGCCTCGGGCGGCATCGACGAACAACGCCGATCAGCAAACTGCCGACCGAGAGCCAGAAGAAAAACAACCTGGTCGCCGCCAAGAGCGTTGCGCAACGAAATCTTCAACCGGCGCCTCCGCGGCGGAAAGTGCCTCGGCGATATTCGGATCAATGAACTGCGCGCCTATGCGCGAGCATCCGCCGACGTCGCCGGGCAGTTCATCCAGCGCGGCTACGAAGACGCCGTGGACCTGTTCGCGTGCGTCCGGCTTGCGGGCCACTGCCAGGCGGCCGACCCCGACGCCATCGTGCGCGATACGATCAAGCCGTCTGTCGTTGTTGAGATTTACCAACAGGCGCGAATCGACGCGGCCAGTGAGATCGCCAATGCGCGCCACGCAATGTGTCGCAGGAGTTGATGGCTGCAGCTGACGCTCACAGCAGCAGATGGAGCAGCAGCCCATGACATCCGAATGCGGTCGCCACGCGTCTTCATGAAACCCAGTGATCGCAGTGCGACCGCCGAGCCCGGCCACCACGGCCTGTGATGCCCACATCAGATGCTGCCGGGCTCACCTTTCACGACTGCGGTCGCCAATCAGGCGCGTGAAACCCAGTGACCCTGTGCGACCGCCGAGCCCGGCCAACCTGGCATTGATGCCCACTGCAGCACATGCCGGGCTCACCTTATCCACCGATTGCGGTCGCCAAGAACCTCGTGAAACCCAGCTACCCCGCTGCGACCGCCGAGCCCGGCCAGCCGTGCCGATGATGCCCACGCCGCGGTTGCCGGGCTCACCCTTCTCGAACTGCGGTCGCCAGCCATCTCGTGAAACCCAGACCCAGCCATGCGACCGCCGAGCCCGGCCAAAGCGCGGTTGATACCCATACAGCCGATGCCGGGCTCACCTTTCCGACTGCGGTCGCCAGAATGCGCATGAAACCCAGCGGATCGGAGATGCGACCGCCGAGCCCGGCCACCATCCTCGTGATGCCCATCTCGATTGACTGCCGGGCTCACCCTTTCTTACCGAGGAGGACCAGCATGACAGCCGCCGTCATCGAGCAGATCCGTAGTCATCACCGCCGCCGCCGGTTCGCGATGAAAATTCAGCAGAAACTGGACCGCGCGCTCGAAAGCTTCATCCGGATCAACGGAACGGAGTGGCAAGCCGATGTATCCGAGAAGCCGAGCGCGAGAAACTGAACAAAGAAGTCCGTGCGATGATCAAAAAGATTCGGCGCCGGCGAGCCGTCCGGACTTCAGCTGATGTCGTAGCGACCAGCGATCGCGCCCGCGCTCCCGCCGACGAGATGCGCGACGCCTCGGAGAAAGCGATGGCGGACGCTCGCCAAGACCCTGCCGGTATATCCCATGGGTGGAAGCTATCCGCGGCGCTGGCGCGCTCGGGCTCGCGACCATCATCGCCGAGACGGGTGACCTGTCGAACTACGGAAACCCTGCGAAGGTATGGAAGCGCCTCGGCTTCGCGCCCTACGACGGATATGCCGGATCAAGCTGGAAGCGCCAGACGTGGCGGCCACGCACGCTGACGAAAGAAGAATGGATCGCTAACCCGTTCAGCGGCGAGCGATACGCACTCATGCATCAGATCGCGGAGTGGCTGGTCAATGCTCAATGGATCGGCAAGGCAAAGAGCGCGAGCGGCGAGGGCGAGCCGAACGGCCCCTACGGGGAAATCTACGCCAAGCGCCGCGCGCACACGCTGGTGACACACCCGGACTGGTCGTTGGGGCATCGGCGCAAGGACGCGCTGCGGATCACCATGAAACAGTTCCTATGCGACCTGCATGTGCAATGGCGTATCGCCGCAGCGGGCGAAGAGCTTCAGGCTGCGGAGTAGCTCTCCGCCGCTAGCCATGCGTTTTTCAGATGGTGACGTCAGCGAGCCTCCCCGCATGCCGTTCCAACCTGAGATCGACGGGCCCCTCCGCATTTACGGCTACGACGGGAAAATCCACCTCGATCGTGCGACCCCTGCCGAATGGAGAGCCCATCGCATCAGACGGGCCAGGGAAAAGGAACGCACACGAGAAAGGAATGGATCGAGCTTCAGTGACCGCGTAGGCCGCTGCGCGATGTGCGGCGATACGGATGTCACCCTCGAAGAAGATCACATCATCCCGGTATCACGGGGCGGCTGCGACTGTATCCAGAACATTCAGCCCCTTTGTCACCCGTGCAATTCCAAAAAAGGGGCGCGTGGATGAAAACCCTTGGATGAAGTTCTATCCGGCGGACTGGCGCGCCGATCCGCGCCTGCGCGTCTGTTCTGCGGCCGCTCGCGGGCTCTGGATAGACATGCTTTGCGTCATGCATGAGGCCGACCCGCGTGGCTCGCTGCTCATCAATGGGCAGACTATTGCCGATAAGCAACTGGCCATGCTGACCGGGATACCCCTCGATGAGGCGGTGCTCCTCCTCGGTGAACTTGAGGGTTCCGGGGTATTCAGTCGCGAGGGAAATGGAACGATTTTCAGCCGCAGAATGCGCCGGGACACCGAAAGGTCGGACGAAGGCCGCGAGCACATCGGGAAGCGATGGCCCAGCGACACTCTAATAGGTCCCCTAATAGGTCCCCTAATAGGGGATCTACCGCCGAACCTATTACTCAGAAGCTAGAAGCTAGAAGCCATATTAAGCAAGTCGCGCGCGCGCGCGCAAGCAAGCGATCCTTCGGTTTTGAAGGAAGGGCAGAACTGGCGCCGGCGGCCCGGTCCGCATCCAACTAGACACACCCGCAGTGGCGGGCCTGGCAGGACCTACCTCAAGAAGACCACCGGGCAAGGCTCGCCGCAGGACCGCGACTTCGGCTGGATCTTCCTGAGCCTCTGGCCGCCCGGCTACGAGGCGAAGCCATGAGATACCGCCACCGGTACAAGATCGCGGAAGACTACTTCCTGCGCATGGCCATGGAGCGGCGGTGGCAGCTCGAGCCCGTCCACGGGCTGCTGTACGTCTGCGAGCTGCCGCGCGAGCGAGCGCGTGGTCGTCGGCGTGGTCGACCACTGCATCGGCGTCTACGGGGCGCGGGTGAGCGGGTGCTTCCACACCGACCGCGTCCCGGCGCGCCCCGATCCGAGGGTTATTCCCTGGTGTGATTGCTGCTGGCAGCCCGGACACGGAGGAAGTTCTCACGTGAAACCTCTGCATTTGGGCGCATATGCGCCAATATGCGCAGCCGGACGATGCAGCGAACACCGCCCGGCCACTTGACACGCAACCTCGGGAAGGAGGCCACGATGCCCATTGATGACAATAACCCCAATTCCCTAACGATATCCAAATCTGTCCGCAGCGTCGCCGGTGGCGTTCGTCCTGCTCGCCGGCGTCACCGGCCTGCTGTGGCCCAAAAGCGACATTCAGGCGGAGGATACGCAGGCAGAGGATGCGATCGTCCCCTGCCCCGTACGTACCCTCTCATTCCGCGAGGGAAGCCCGCCGGTTGGTTTGATGCGCCGGGGGCTACCCACCTGGCTCGACGGCACGCCGAGCGCACCACCGCCCTCCTGGACGCGTGCGCAGCGATGGCCTCTGGGTGCCCTGGACGATGGAGCCGCCCGCCTGGTGGACCGCCATCGCATCCGGCCCCGTTATGGCGGAGGCCGTCCCGCTGCCGCCAGAGAGGCCGAAGGATGAGAACCACGCCTGTACCAACGAGGGGGTCTTATCCGCCCGACCCACAAAACGCATAGCTACCAGCGACGGAGGCTCTGTGCGACAAGCACGGCTCTGCGACAGGTCTGGACCAGCGCAACCCACTGGCGCTGCCGGCCCTGATACGGGCTGAGGCTGTAACAATACGTGATTGGACAGTACAGGACGAGCCTGTATGATGCTCCCATTGAAACGGGGCAGCGCCCCACCTGAGGAGGAATAACCAGATGACCACCTACACCTGCAAAGGCTACCGCCCAATCAAGCATGGCTACGAGCACATCGAGCGCGACCGGAATGGCGAGCCGTCCCAGTACCGCGAGATCAACAGCGCAAAGGACGCCGCGTGGCTGTTCGCCAACCGCCTCCGCCAAGCGGGAATTAGGCAAGCGCGGATATTGTCACCACGTCCGCATGGACGGCGCGTCAGCAGCGGATGGCCGCTACGCCAACTACCAAGCCTTCATCGGCATCCCGGCGCAAGGTGGCGGCACGAGCGGCAAGAATGTCTGGCTGTCCGTCTACATTGAGCCGACAGCCACCCCGGGCAGTCTTGCGGCGTGGGACTAACCGATGGCTGAAACCACCCTGGAATTTATCGGCGAGCAACTCGGCGCGCATGCTCACGGAGCAACAAGCGCATGCGCGCCGAGATGCTGCGCGGCTGAGCGAAAAATCAATTGATGACCGCTCGCTCGGTCAGTGCCCTGCGCGACGATTTGGAGTTGATGATCAAAGTCGAGATCGGCGGCTTGTTTGCCCATCTCGAAACCTCGGCTCGAGAACCGGATCGAGGACATTCTCTCGAAGGCCACCCCATGACCGGCCACGACATCCGCGCAGCCCGCGGCACCCTGGGCGAACTATGGGGCCTCGGCCGCCCCTCTACGCCTCTCGAACTTGCCCGCGCGCTGCGCCTGCGGGGCCGCGATCCCGGCGCCACCGTGCTCGCCTGGGAGTCCGGGACGCCAATATCCGGGCCCGTGAGTGTCGCCATCGAGATGATGCTCGCAGGCGCGCGGCCGCCCATTGATACTTGACGGTTTGCCGATCCGCGCGCATCTTGCGGCCATTATGGCCAACGCGAAAATTGTCTCAATGATCGACGCCGAGCTGCTCAAAGCGCGGCGCGAAATCATGTTGAATGTGGTGACGATCGAGCACGCAATATTCGACGCCATCACAACGCTCACCGAGCGCGTCGACCAACTGCGCGAAGATGTCGATAAGCTCATGCAGAAATAAGGTGGGGGCTGATTTAAGTGTCTCATCCAGTTACTGATCCGGGGATTATGCGGCTCAAGGAGTTGTGTCGCGCCTTCGATCAGAAGAATGTTGAGACGCTTGGCGGGTTTGCGACGAGTGACAACGTCGAGCCGCATATTCGTATGGAAGCGATTAAGATTCTGCTCGACCGCGGACACGGGCCGACCGAAGGGCGAGAAGAAACACAAGCACAAAGGCACCGTGAATTTAACGATGCGGCACATCCACGAGGGGAAGCCTAAAGGTGAGAAGTGAGCGACGTCGAGCTACCGGCCAACGGCTGGCTCCCGCGCTGGCATCAGACGCCGCTGTGGAATTATCTGCACGACGGCGGCAAGCGCGCAGTCGCAATCTGGCATCGTCGCGCAGGCAAGGATGAGGTGTGCCTGCATCACGCCGCCTGGTCGGCGATGACGCGCGCGGGCAATTACGCACACTGCTTGCCTGAGTACGCGCAAGGCCGGAAGGCAATTTGGACATCCGTCAATCCGCATAGCGGCGTGCGCCGGATCGATGAAGCGTTTCCGCACGAGCTACGTGAGACGACCAGCGAATCCGAGATGTTTATCCGGCTGATCAACGGCTCGACATGGAGCGTTGTGGGCAGCGACGTCTACGATCGTTCGCTGGTCGGCACGAGCATCGCAGGCTTGGTGATGAGCGAGTTCGCGCTCGCGAATCCAAGCGCGTGGGCCTACGCGCGGCCGGTGCTCGAAGAGAACGACGGCTGGGCTGTTTTCATTAGCAACACCGCGCGGGCGCAACCACTGCTTCGATATGTTCAAGTATGCGAGCCACCAACCCGGCTGGTTCTGCGAGCTGCTCACAGCGGAAGACACCGAGGCGCTCACGCGGCCACAGCTTGGACGAGGCGCTTGCGGAGATGTGTGCGCTCTATGGCGTTGACGCCGGCACCGGGCAATATCGCCAAGAATATCTGTGCGACTGGGCCGCAGGCTTTTCGCTCGGAGCGTTCTACAGTCACGAGATGGCGCAGGTGCGCAGCGAAGGCCGCATCACCGACCAGGTCGTGCCGCCGCCCGGTACGCCTGTAAATCGCAGTTGGGATCTGGGCGTGGGCCACAGCACATCGATTTGGATGTTCGCTGCGGTCGGCTCGCAGGTCTATGTCTTCGATCACTACGTTGCCAGCGGAGTCGGTTTGGAGCACTATCGCGACGTGCTCGAGCGGCTCTACGCTGAGCGCGGCTGGACGCATGGCGTAGACTATGTGCCGCACGACGCGCGCGTGACAGAGCTGGGCACCGGACGAACGCGGGTCGAGACCATGCGGCAGCTCGGGCTTAATCCCATGCTGGTGCCGGGCGCCTCGCTCGACGACGGCATCAACGCCGTGCGCCGTACTCTGCCGCTGTGCGTGTTTCATCCGCGCTGCGACGAAGGCAACTTCAGCGGAATCGGAGGGCTTGAGCAATACAAGCGGGAATGGGATGACGAGCTTAAGACGTTCAAGAAGAGCGCGCTCGCGGATTGGACGACTGACATCGCGGACAGTTTCAGGTATTTGTCCCTGGCCTGGCGGGCCGCCCCGCCGCGCAAGGTCGTCGTGCCGCAGCCGCAGGGCTGGACGATCCCGCCGCCGGACGAGCCGAGACGCGGAGGGATACGGCTGTGAAGGATGCGATCAAAGCGCGGTTGCCAAGGCGGCCAGCGAAGAAGCTTACGATGAAACGGCGGAAGAGCAAGCGGTGACCGTGATGAACGATCCGTTGTTTGACGAGATAGAGCGGCTGCGCGAACGGATCAAGGAGCTGCAGCCCTACGAGGTGGTGAGCGGCGAGATGTGGAAAGCCCGCACCGCTTATGAGGAGCTTGAGGCGGCGGGCCGCATGATCAAGCAGCTCGAAGCCGAGCGCGACAAGCTCAACGGCAGGGTCAAAGGCTTACAGGCGAAGATCAAGGAATATCAGGCTCCCACACAAAGCTCTCCTGAGTCAGAAGGGGTAAGTGGCTGACGACACACCGGGCGCACCGATTGAAGAGGATGTCAGGCACGACGACCTCGAATACAACCCGGCGCTGGAGCCGAAGAAGGCCAAGGCGTGGCTGAATTTAATTGAGGAATCGGAAGACGCATTCGAGCGCTGGCACGACCATTGCGACAAGATCGATAAGCAATATGCGTCGCTAGAGCGCCTCGCAGGCATGGCGCGCGATAAAGAGTTTCAGATGATGTGGGCCAACCTGGAGGTGCTCAAAACCATCCATTTATGCGAAGGCGCCGGTCCCCGTGGTGGTGCCAAAATTTAAGGACCGGCGCCCAGTGTATCAGAGCCGCATCCGAGGTGATGGAGCGGTGTGCTACCGTCGCGTTCGACTTGGCATATATCAACGACCTCATGATGCAGGTCAGGGACGACGTGGCGCTGATCGGCCGCGGCGTTGCATGGTGTCGCTATGAGAGTGGCAAGGGCGACTCTTATTACGATCATGAGAAGGTGTGCGTGGATTTTAAGCATCGCCGTGATTTTCTACATTCTGTTTCTAGGTGCTGGTACGAGGTGACGTGGGTGGCTGCGGCGAGCTATCTCACACGCGCCGAGGCGCGCGAGCGGTTCTACAAGCATTGCGGCGATGCCTACCAGGATGCCGAGTATGCGGTCGACAAGGAATCGCAGTCGGTCGGCGGCGCGGACAATCGCGAGCGCGCCAAATTTTGGGAAATCTGGCACAAGGGCGAGCGCCGCGTGGTGTGGGTGGCCTGCGGCGTGGAGGACATATCTCGACGAGGACGATCCGCATCTTGACTTGCAGGGCTTTTTTCCTTGCCCGAAGCCGGCCTATGGGACACTCCAGCGCGGCTCGCTCGTGCCCGTGCCCGATGTCATGCAGTACAAGGATCAGCTCGAAGAGGTGAACCTGCTCACCTCGCGCATTCACGCGCTCAGCGATGCGCTCGAGGTCAAGGGGTTTTACCCGGCGGGCGGCGGCGAGTTGGCGGACGCCATCCAGGCCGCGATCTGCGATCAAGACACCGGGCCGCGTGCTCGTGCCGATCAGTAATTGGGCGTCGTTCGGGGCAGCAAAGAAGTCATCGTTTGGCTGCCGATCGACCAGATCGCGACGACCATCACCGGCGTTGTCGCGCTGCAGAAAACAGATCATCGACGACATCTACCAAATAATGGGCTTGTCGGATATCATGCGCGGCGCGACCGATCCGGGCGAGACGCTCGGCGCGCAGCAGCTCAAGACGCAGTATGGCTCGACGCGGATCAGGGACAAGCAGTATGAGCTGGCGCGGCTCGCGCGCGACCTGGTGTGCATCACCTGCGAGATCATCGCGGAGAAGTTCGACCCCGTCACGATCATCGAGATGAGCCAGACGCAGCTTCCGACGCAAGACATGCAGCGTAAGCAGGTCGGGCAGTTGCACCAGCAGATGATGGCGGCGCAGCAACAGGTGCAGCAAGCCGCGCAGTCGCCGCAGGGACAACAACTGATGCAGTCTCAGCCCGAGCAGGCGCAGCAGCTCATGCAGCAGGCGCAGGCCGAGCAGAAGCGCATGAATGACGAGATATGCCTCGATCATGAACGCAGCCGACGATCGAGCAGGTGTTGACCTTCTTCAAGAACAACCGCGCGCGCTCGTTCGTGCTGGATATTGAAACTGACTCGACCATTTTATCAGATGAAAATGCTGAAAAGAAAGAAGGGCTGAGTTCCTGCAGGTGCTCGCGCCCGTCCTGCAGCAGCTCGCGCAGATGGTGCAGCTGGATCCGGGCAAGGCGGAGTTTGCCGGCGAGATCCTCAAGTTCGCGCGTGGCGCCGTTCCGCGTCGGTCGCCTCGCTCGACGGGTCGGTGGACGAGATGACCGAACAGACCAAGCGCGCTGAGCGCGGGCGGAAGGCCCGACGATCCGACGACGGCAACAAATAAGGTCGCGTTGCAGATCGAGCAGCTCAAGCAGAAGACCCAGCAGGACAAAAATCAAGCCGAACTTCAGCTTAAAGCTCAAGAGATGCAGATGACCGATAAACGGGAGAGGGATAAAATTGCGTCAAACGAGAAAATCAAAGCCGCTGAGATTATGGCTCGACAAGGCGATGCTGGCCAGAAGGCGCAAGCGACTAACATGAAGATGATCCACGACCGCGAACAGCATCAGGCTAGTATGATCGAGACGCAGGAAACTATGAGGCTTAATCGCCCAAAAGGCCGCGATGGCTCAAGCGGCACAACAAGCGAAGCAAGCCGATATGGCGGCTAGAGGTGAAGAACGCAGAGCCGCGCAACAGTTCAAGCAGTCACAGCCGCAGGGGCCGGTGCTATGAGTGAAATTGTTGCGCATCAGTTGGCTGACGAGGTGTCGGTTCTGCGCGCCGAGATCGAGCGGCTGCGCGCCGAGGTCGAGGGCCTCAAGGTTCAGCTTGTGGCGATATGCGGGACGGCGCATCTCAAACCACCACGACCGGTGGAGTATTCTGATGGCTGACAAGATGGGCGAGGTGTTCAGGCAGGATGCGTATGCGCCTGATGAGCCTCCTGGGCCGTACGTCCCATCGTGGTTGGATACGATTAACAAGGTTTCGAGGACGGTCGATCCGAGACTGTTCGATCAGGCATTGCAGCACATGCCGATGAGTCAGAACATCGAGGACCGTCGCGGGGAGAGATACCCACGGCGTTGGGCCGTGCGGCCACAGTATAGGGCGGCCGATGCCCAATGACCCGCAGTGGCTGATGGGCGCGCTCGCCGCGTCCGACGCCTACCGGGGCGACGAGCCGGCCGTGGCTGCCGGCGCCGATGGGATCACTGGCCGAGGCGAACCCGTGGGCTGACTTCATGTCGCGCGACCAGCCGCTGCCGACGCACGCGCCGCAGCAGGAGCCTGACAAGTATCAGCGGCTCGCGGGCGGGCTTGCCAGTCTGCCAGCCAATGCCGTGCACTCGTTCTTCGGCGGTCCTGCCGCCATGAACAAGCCAGAACCCGTATCCGGAAGGCTCCGATCTGGCGCAGCACTTTCGAGAACACGCGCGCCGACATTCCCATATCAGTACGGGCCAGCCACGGCTGTCGGGCTGTGGGGCATGGGGCCGCGTGTGAAGGGCGGACTGAGCGCGACGGGCGGCAGCGAGATCATCCAGCCGCAGCCAGCCATCGAGTGAACTGGCCAAGCCGTTCTATTCGGCGGCCGAGCAGGCGGTGGTGTCGTCGCCACTGACCAAGGCCCCGCCCGAGCAGTGGCTCGGCACGCTGCGCAACACACCCGGCGTTAAGCCGGAGGAGATCGAGCGGCTGGGATTGCCGCAATGGCTGCGAGCAGCAGGCGCAGCAGCCTGCCGGCAGGGGCATGATGGGGCCACAATATGCCGCCAGAGCCAATGACGCCGGGGCAGGTCACACGGGATCAGCTGGCCGAGTACATCGCGGCGAACAAGGTGGATGTGGGGGAGGTGAGGAAGGGGGCATCTCTTGAGCCACCCGGCGAGCAGGCACAGATACAGATGCAAATGCGGCAGTTAGAAGCGAGCGCGGCGTGAAGGCAGAATGGAGGCCGCTCCGTTCAACGAGCAAATGGGCGCGCTCGACAACTGGAATTGGAACGGCTCATGCCGTGCTGGCGAAGGCGCTGGTGTGTGAAGACGTTCCAACCAAGTTCCACGATCCTCGCTTGGCAGCTCCCCGGCGGCGAGAACTACCGCGAGACGCTGCTGACGATGCCGAGGAAAGACGCGCGCGCAGGTGAGACGATGCAATGATTTTGCCAAGCGTCTATGCCAGCGAGCGTGGCGATCCCTGGGAAACTCTTGGTCCCAATGCGTGCGGCAGCAATACGTGGACGAGGCGAAGCGATTAGAGGGGCAGGTTAATTTCACCGCCGGTCACTTCTCCGAGCCCAACGTGCTCGCGCACTACCGCACCAACGACCGCGTCATCGACGGCAAGAAGACGCTGTTCCTCGAAGAGGTGCAGAGCGACTGGCACCAGAAGGGAGGGAGCAGGGGTATGCGAGCCAATCCGCCATTATCGGCTGAGCAGCGGCAGGCGCTAGATCAGGAGAGCGCGGCTATCGGCCGAAATTGACGAGGCATCCATCAGTACTACGGCGGGCTACCGGCAGATCAGCGTCAAGCGGTAACGGATCAGTATGGCGAAGCAGGCATCGGATGAGACTGGCGAGTCTTCGGGCCGTACAAGGTAAGAGACCGGCATTCCCGACGCCCCGTTCAAGACCACATGGCACGAGCTTGCGCTCAAGCGCGCGATCCGCGATGCGGCCGAGGGCGGCTACGACCAGATCGCCTGGACGCCGGGAAGCGTGCAGAACGGAGCGGTACGATCTGAGTCAAGTATGCTGGACTCGGTTGCAGCTATGAGCCCCGAGACGCATACGGTTGGTGGCTCGAAGGGCGAGCAGGACGTTATCAGCTAGATCGGTGTTACGCCGTCCGATAACTTGCCGATCACTGTCGGCAAGGACGTGGCCGCAACGGAGATGCTCGACCAAGAGTCACGGCGGTTACGATCCGAGCTCCTGAATATCGCTGAGGTCATGGACTCTCGAAGTCGGCGGCGAGGGCATGCGCGGCTTCTACGACAAGATGCTGCCCGCCGCCGCCAACAAGCTCGGCAAGAAGCACGGCGCGCAGGTCGGGCAGGCGGAGATGATAGAACCAGAGATGAAACTTTCTTATGAGGAGCTTCAGCGCAGGCGCTCTGGGGAGTCGCAGTTTAAGCCCACCGTCCACACCGTCCACACCCTCCCCATCACGCCGTCGCTGCGCGAGCAGTGCGCTGCGCAAGGGCTTCCCGCTGTTCGTCACCGGAGGCGTCATCACGATGGGTGCGCTCGCCGCGCAAGACCGCTATGCTAATCAGTGAACCTCAGAGGAGATCACACATGGCCCAGAGCGCGCTGACCGTGACGACGCCGAACCCGACACCGCCAACGAACATGGCCTTCACCGGCACGACCGGGCCGAACCCGCCGAACTACCGGCGCAACACCTACGACAACCCGTTCAACCTCGACGCCAACAAGGCGCCGCAGTCGCCCTACGGCGTGAACCCGAACCCGCCGCCGTATTTTGATGATGCGGCGGGCGGCGTGGCGCTTCAGCGGCCTGGCACGGGTGCTGTTCTGCCGGCCTTCAAGACCAACACCGCGGCGCTGACGGCGGGCACGACCGCCAACGACACCGGCACCGGCACCACGATCTCGACGGCCGCGACCGGCGCGGGCGGCACGGGCGTCATACAGCGTGGCCGGGACGTATCCGGGCACGGGGACGCTGCTCACCGACGTGTCCGACGTCGGGGCGGTCCCGGCCAGCACCAGCGTTGCGGCCGAGGGCGCGGGCACCGAGGTGGTGGTGCAGAAGATCTACGGCGCCACGGCGAACGACTACAACCCCAACACGTTCCTGCCGTACAGCGGCACGGGCGGCGGCATCGCCGGGGCGGTGACGGGCACGTGGCAGATGGTGACGTGCGAGCACGGGGCCTGCGCTTGGCCGCGCCATCCGTTGGCGCAGGGCCGGTGAACCCCAATCGGACGCACGCGTCGAGCACTCTCGCCCACGACCAACCCGACCATCAGCGCGACACCGGCAACGACGTTGTCGCCGGCCACGATCGCGTCGGGCACCAACACGTTCGCATTGACGGTGACGGGCGTCGGCTTCACCCCGCAGTCCGTCGTCTACATCGACGGCATCCGGCAGACGACTGTCTACGTCTCGTCAACAAGCTTGACGGTGGCGGCGGCGCTGAAGAAGGCGACGGCGGGCACGCTGGCGGTGAACGTGGTGACGGGCGGTGTCGTTGTGACCGCCAACAGCGCCGTTCATGACCTACACGTGACAATAAAATTCGCCGTGAAGGCGGCGCGCAGCGGCTTCATAGGCTGCCGCCGCTTCTTCGACGGTCGAGAAAGTGCCGAGATGATGCTGAATGCCATTGATCTCTGATGCGCGCGCGCCACCTTCCTTTAGAGGTTGGGAAGACGCCGCGATGCGGGTTGATCGATCTCGGCAATTGCCGGTTCCACACCGCTTCGCGGCGGGATGCCAGTCGCAAATTGGCCCATTTGTTATTGATGCCATTTCTGTCTTTGTGGTCGAGGTCGCCAAGCGGTTCTTCGCCGGTCATCAATTTCCAAACGATACGATGCGCGAGACGTAGATGCCCAGTCAAATGCACCTATGATATTTTCGGGGTAGAGACCCGGCACGATCCCCAGCGTGCTGAGTGTTCCACATATGCCACGCATTTATACTAGGGAAGTGCTCGCGCGGTCGCTGTTTCCAGTACAAATCTCCGGTCTCTGGATTGTAATCGAAACAGGAGCGCAGATAGTCGGCAGATGGCATAGGATCATATTTGGGCATTGGACCGCTCCAACGGTTCGAGGTCAAGTCGTGGCGAGGTCGGTGTTCAAGCACCAGCCTCGCTGCGCATTCTAGCAAAGGAAAGAGCTATGGTCCAATCCCTGAATGAGCCCGGCACCCCGGCTTTCGAGGAAGTATCGGGCGCCGTGAAGCCAACGATCTCGGCGCTCGAGCCCGACACCTGCGCCATCGGCGACCCGGACTTCGACCTCCACGTCACGGGCGAGAACTTCACCACGGCGAGCATCATCTACTTCGCCGGCCACGACGAGCCCACCACGCTCAACGAGGACGGCACGGTGTCGACGGGCGTCAACATGGCGATGTGGCACGGGCCGGATACGGTGAATGTCTACGTCCGCAACGGAACTCTGCACTCAAACGCGCTGGAGTTCACGTTCACCGAGGCGGCGAGGGGGCGCACGGAAGGGTGACGAACTTCCTTCAGACGCCGAACTGGCGCGGATGACACGCAGCGAACTTGATGACATCGCGTATGAACGCGATGTTGACATCTCGGACGCCAGCCAACAAGCACGACGTGATCGCCCTGCTGCGCAAGGACGAGAAGAAGAGCAAGAGGAAGCATCGCTGACATGCCTGGAGGAAGCGCAAACGAGCCGGGCGGCTACACGTTCGAGGGCATGTCGCCCGGCAGCGCCAACGAGCCGCCCATCGTCCCGGCGGCCGTGTACAAGCCGACGATCACGTCGATCGTGCCGGAATACCTGCCCGGTCGGCGGCGCGGACATCACGGTGAAAGTCACCGGTACCGGGTTCTTTGCCGAGAGCGTATGCTTCGTCGGAGGACTGGTCAGAGCGACGGTGTTCAATGGCGACGGCACATTGTCCGTTACGTCTCAAGCCGTCGACGAGGACGCCGGGGTCGTGAAGGTCATCGTGCGCAACGGCGTCTATCCGTCCAATGGCGTCGATTTCACATTTACGGCGACGGCTGAAGACCAGCCGGGGACTGACGATGGGATTGCCCGTAAAAACCGTGGCGTCGGAGGCCTTCCGGTTGTTGAAACGACGAGCCAGGACGCCGGTGACGGAAGTTTCCGGCAACTTCGGCGTGCCCGTGACTAAGGTCGTGGGCAAGCCCGGCCTGCCGGTGACGTTCGAGACCATCGGGTGTCGGCTCCGGTTACGAACGTGACGCTCGATGCGGCGAGTGTAACGGCGGTGACCCTTTCCGGTGGCAATTTGGCCGCCACAAATACCGGCACGACCGCAACCGAGCAGGGCGCCAAAGTTGCTAGTGCAAGCGGAAAGAGTGCTGGGAAATATTATTTCGAAATGACATTCACGACGGTGACAAGCGGAGTCGGGTCCAATTCCGGCGTTGGGGTTGGTACATTCGCTTCAACTTATACGACCATGGGAAACGGCGGGACGACCGGTGTCTTCAGGTATCTTGGCGGATCCATCTTCGCTAATGGCCGCAAACCCTGGCATCCTGACTGGTGGGAACATGTGTTTTGCAAAGGCGCTGACGACTGAGGCCGGGCAGTAGGGCCCTGCACCAATCGGGGTAGGCTCTGGTTCCAGCGCCAAACCAGCGGCAGGTTTGTGGAACAACAACGCCTCAAACAACTCCGTTGCTGGGGCACCGTGTTGGCGCGTCATCGTAATTCCGGCTGGGCAACGATGGCGCCAGTTCATCACGATGTCGAGGCTGGGGCACAGGCGGCGCGGCTAACAATGTTATCAGCGAGCAATGAATTTTGGCGCTGGCGGCCCCAGCCGGGCGCGGTGCCCGCGGGCTTCACGGAGCGGATGGCCAGCATGAGCCAGCACCCCACCCTCATCGAGATCGCGCCCGGCCTGTTCCGGGTGCGCAAGGACGCGCCCGAGCCGCCGAAGTCGGACTTGCCGATGCCGAACGTGATCTGCGATACAATGCCGCCGACAGAGCAAGTCAATGGCAAGTTCTACGAGAGCAAGTCCGCCTTCCGCCGTGTCGGGCGGTCGCTGGGCTTACTGAGGTAGGCAATGAAAAACCGAAGCCGCAGGCCGCGCTACAGCGAAACCCGCGAAACCAAGATCGAGCGGCGGCGAACGCTCGAACGGGTTCGTCGCGGGAGTACGGGCAAGGACGAAGAGCAAAAGGGTATGAGACGACGCTCAATCCGCCCGTCGAGTTTGGCTCAGCTGGCGCGCAAGTATCCACGATGGCGGCTCAACAGCAGCGGCGCATAGCGATGGTGGAGGCCCGAAGCCATAGCGTGCCTGCGACGCTCGCATGCGTCAAGGCTGATGATAAACGACAAGCAGTGGATGGAGGCTTGGTATGCCGAGTACGAGCGCGCAAGCAGAAACGCTTCATGCAGGCCGTCGCCCACTCCAAGGAGTTCGCCGACAAGGTTGACGTGCCCCAGTCTGTCGGCGAAGAGTTCTGCCGCGGCCGACCAAGCAAAGAAGCGATCGGCCGCGACAAGATTGCGCATGTGGTGCGCCAGACGTTAAAGCTGGCGAAGCTCTCCTGAATATCCACAGCGCTGGTTCAAAGCCCGGCCAGGGAGAGCACATGATCAGACGTATCCTCCGCACCAGCGGCGGCTCCTGCCCCAGCACGCCCCTGCCCCATCCAACGAGATGGCGATCGCGCCGGCCGCCCCGCCGCCGTCGACGGTCGGCTCGCAGGCGCCGGAGAAGCCCGCGTCCGATGTGGTGAAAGGCCCCGCCGAGCACCGCCGCGACGTGATCCGCAAGGCGTTCCAGCGCACCAGCGAGCCGGAAGCGGCGAAGCCGCAAATGGGCCACAACCAGCCGCCCGAGCCGATGGAGCAAGAGAAGGCGACGCCGCCGCTCGATCTCAAGAAGAAGCCGACCGAGCAGGCGGGCTCCGACGCACCGCGCCCGCGCGCCGAGCACGGGCACTTTGCACCGAATGCGCCCAAAGCGACCGCTGAGACGGCGGCGCCAGGACGACAGCAGGCTGGTCTAGCCGGCCACCTGGCCAGCCTGCGCCTCCCTCAACATGGAACATCGTGCAGTTGCCTGCGGACGCGCGCCATCGCAACCCGCCGCGGCGCTGGAGCCAGCAAGCGCAGGCCGAGTGGGCGGCGGCGCCGGAGAGCGTGCGCGCCAGCGTCCAGCGCATGAACAAGGAGTTTTCGCAGTACTACGGCCGCACGAGCGCCGACGTCGCAGGCGATGAACAGCATTCGCCATTACCACCAGATGGCGCAGCAGCACGGCACCACGCTGCAGCGTGCGCTCGACAACTACGTCGGCATGGAAAACAAGCTGCGGTCGGACCCGATCGGCGGGATCGATCTCATTATCAACAATTTGAATTTGCGCACGCCGGATGGACAGAAACTAAATTCGCGCGATGTCGCGTGGCACATCCTCAATCAATCGCCCGAGCAGCACAAGACGTTGCAGCTCGCCAACACGCAGACGGCGATCAGCCAGCAGATGGGGCAACTGCACCAGCAGCAGAGAGCTGTTGCACAACAGCTCCAACAGTTGCATTATGAGCGGCGCTTTACTCACACACGCGCGGGCGTCGACCGGTTCGCCGAGACCCACCCGCGCCTGGACGAGCTGGGCGATCTGATCGAACGGGAATTGAAGCTCGGCTTCGATCTCCCGACTGCCTACCAGCGGGCCGACCTTTTAAGGCCGGCCACGTCACGCGGCTCAAACCCGCACCGCAGCGGCTCAAACCCGCACCTCCGATCGGTCAATACACGGCGCGCCCGATAGCGGCTCCTCGAACGGAGCATCGCGCTCGCGCTCCGATAAACCGCCGACCGGCCGCCGCGACTCGATTGCCAACGCCATCCGGCGCGTCAACGGGTCGCTTTGAGGTTTGACCCCGTTCGAGCCCGTCGAGGCGCCACGCGCCGACGATGGCCGTGGAGCGCATCCATGCCGAATATCACGACAAATGCCCAATATCAGCAGATCCTCTCGATGAGCCTTGAGGACAGATCCAGCGGCTATCAAGACCTTGTCTCCAACAACAACGCTCTGCTCGCCGTTCACGAAGCGCAAGGGCCATGTGGCAGACCTACTGCAGGCCCGCGCATCCGCGAGACGCTGCAAATCGGAAAACAAACCGCGCAGTGGTACTAGCGGCTACGACCAACTGTTGAACCCCGCGATCGATCTGTTCAACGACGCCGTTTTTGAGCCGAAGATGGTGGTGGTCCCCATCATTCTGTCATCGCAGGAACTGTTGAACAACCAGGGCGAGGCGCAACTGCTCGACGTGTTCGACTCGTACATCTCGGCCGCCGAGAAGAGCCTGTCCGACACCATGGACGCCGGCATCTACTCGGACGGCACGGCCAACGGCAACAAAGCAGATCACCGGCTTGGCGACCGCCATTCCGATCACGACCACGAGCGGCGTCTACGGCGGCATCGACCGCGCCACGGCGGTGATCTGGCGGACGGTGACGTTCGACGCTTCCGGCGCTGCCGGCAGCGTGTCGCTGTCGGCAATCGGCACGCAGGTCACGTCGGCGACGATCCGGCCGATGCTCAACTTCGCCATGACGCGGCAGTCGCAGGGCCGCGACTACGCCGATCTCGCTGATCATGACGCCCGAGCACTACGCGGCCTATGACGCGGCCACGATCGCGATCCAGCGCCAGACCAACGAGACGTCGCTCGGGAAATTGGGTTTCAGCGCGCTCGAATATATCGGTGGCGGCAAACGCGCCGAGATCGTGCTCGACGGCGGCATCGGCTCGCAACATGCCAGCCAACACGACATTCGGCATCAACACCGACAGTCTGCGCCTGCGCTATCACCCCTCGCAGAAACTTCGACAAGCTGTTCGACGGCGACGGACAGCATGCCGATCGACAAGGACGCCATAGCCCAGTTCATCGGGTGGGCGGGAGACTTACCATGGTGAATCCGCTCTTATAATTGGCGAATGTACGACAGTAACCCTGCGGCATAGCCATTGTCACAGGACTTCTCAGTTGATATCTTTGTATGATTGTCAGCTGAGGGTCAGAAAAATGGCACCGCCCAGGGACTGTGACACTACCGACGCGTAGAGACGAACTCAGGAGCTGCTCCGTTACAACCAGCGAACGGGGCGGCTCTTCTGGAAAAACGGCCGAGACGCATGTTCTGCGAGGTAAGGACGCGCAGAAGGGGTGCGAATAATCGCTTCGCCGGGTGCGAGGCGTTCCTATGTGTGAACCAAGGTCATCGGCGCGGAATGATCTTCCGCAACAGCGTTTATGCACACCGCGTCGTTTGTTGGAAGAAAGATGACGGGCATAGACCTGATGAAACTGACCACATCGATGGGAATCCGTTGAACAATGCATGGCGCAATCTTCGATTTGGTAAGGGCGAAAACCAGAAAAATTGCTCAAAGGCGGCACGACAACACCTCCGGGCAGGTTGGTGTTGTGCGGCGCGGGGACCCGCTGGATTGCGCAGATTGGCGCGAATGGCTGCAACCATCCATATCGGCATCTACGACACTAAAGAGGAAGCCATCGCTGCCCGTAAGCTGCGGAGATTGGCCTTGGCTCACCCCAACCACGGAAGAGGAGCAACCCCCATGATCGGCGACCCTCCCAAGCCCGACCCGAACGATCCGCCGCCACTGAAGCCCGGACAGCCGGGGCCTCCGCCGCGCTGACGTGCCGGCCGCCTGATGAGCGGCTGAGGTAGAAGACTTTGCGCTGACCTATCAGGCACGCGGTGCGAAGCCGTCGTTTTTCGGGAACTGGACGGCGGCCCGCAAGCTCATCGCCTGCCCTTGTCCTCAGGCGGGCGGTGAAGCTCACGAAATTTTACCGCGATGTAACAACGAGAAAGGCCCGCCATGCCGATGCAAACAACCCCGACGACCTGCTGATCGTGCTGTTCAAGAACTCTCGCGCTTGAGAACGAGGACAAGACCAAACTGGCGGGGCGGCCGATCTTCGATGATGTCGAGCGTGGTCGAGATCCGCGGCCCCGGATCGCGCAACAGCACCGTGCATCCGGTCAACGAGATGTCGCCGGACTGGATCGACGACCCCTACACCGGCCGGCAGCGGCAGATCACCTACGCCGAGCGGTTCCGGCGGCAGTACGAGCAGTTCAAGGAGCACGCGGCGCAGACCGCGATCAGGCACAGCCGCTGGCGCATGTCCCGTTCCTGACCGAGGGCAAGCGGGCCGAGTTGCGCTCGCTCAACGTCTACACGGTCGAGGCGCTGGCCGCCGTCGACGGGCAAGAGCTGAAGAACCTCGGGCATGGCGGCCGCGAACTCAAGAACAAGGCCGAGGAGTACATCGCCAACGCCATGAAGGCGGCCCCCGACATGCAATTGCGGGCGCAGCTGGATGCGCTGCGGGCGCGGGCGGAAGTGCCTGGAAGCCGACAACGCGATGCTGAAGGGGAAGATTGCGCCGCCGCGCGATGAGGTCGCTGCCGCCGAGCCGAAGACAAGACCGAGGCCATGTTCAACGACATGACCTACGAGCAGCTCGTCGACTACGTCACGACCCACACCGGGACGGCCCCGGTGGGCAACAACAGCCGCAAGACGCTCACGCGCATGGCGATGACGGCGAAGCCCAGCAAGGCGGCCTGATGACACTTGTTGACGGTGGTGAACGACGTTTGCGCGGCGGTCGGCGTCCATCAGACGACGAGCGTGGTTGCGAACATCAACGCCAACCGGACCATGTTCGAAATGTTGGCGTTGGCCAACGAGATGGCGGCGCGCATCGCGACCGACATGCGCGACTGGACGATGCTGCGCAAGCGGACGACGTTCACCGGCGACCGGCATCGCCGAGGCGTTCAACCTGCCGGCCGACTATCTGCGCATGCTGACCAACTGCCACGTCTGGCGCTCGACCTCGACCATTGCAGCCGATGCGGTTCATTCCCAACACCGACGAGTGGCTGCAACGCCGCTCGGCCAACTGGTCCGACGCCTGGGGCGAGTGGACGATCTTCGGCGGGCAGATGCACATCTGGCCGATCATGGGCGCCGGCGCCACGGCGCGGTTTTCCTATCTCGACAAGAACCCCATCGCGCTGGCGTCGAGCGGCTTCGGCGACCGCTTCGTGGCCGATGGCGACAGCTATCGATTGCCCGGAGCGCATCCTCAAGCTCGGCATGATCTGGCAGTGGAAGGCCAACAAGGGGGTCGCCCTACGCCGAGGACATGGGCACCTGGGGCGATGCCATGGCGCAGTCGCGATGGGGACCGACAGCCCCGGCCCGATCATCATCGACCGCCTGCCGATCTCGGCGCATGCCCGCACGGCATATCCGTGGATGGTGCCGAACGCCATGAGCGCGCACGCCGCCTTCCGCCGCCAGCCGGTCGACCAACAGGTCGCGCAGCACCTGCGCACGATCACGATCCCGGCCCCGACCCGCGGCATCATCCAGAACGAAAACGAAGCCTACATGCAGCCCGGCGGGGCGCTGGTGCAGGACAACTGGGCGCCCACCATGCGCGGCGTGAAGCTGCGCGGCGGCTATGTGCGGTGGTGCGACCTGCATGCGCTCGATGTCCCGGGCGCGGTCGCCTGGGCGAACAACATCCCTCTACAACACGCTCGGGGCCGTGAAATTCGACGCGGCAATCGGGCACGTTCTGGAATGTCGCCGTCAGCCACACCAGCGCGGCAGCGGGCACGTTTGCGGATGATCGCGCCGCGCACCCGACATTCTGGACGGCCAACCCAACGGTCATCACGCGGCTGCCGGTCATTTCTTCGTTCGAATACGTGAGCGGAAACACCCAGCGCATGTATGCCGCGCAGGCGACGAAACTGTTACGACGTGACCAGCTCGACGCCCGTAGTGATCGCATCCGGGCAATCAAGCGGCAACTGGTCGGCGGCGCAGTTTTCCAAATGCCGCCGTGAGCGCGCTTGGCACTAATTGGATGATAGCCGTCAACGAGAGTGGGGCCGATTATCCGCTGCGGTTCAACGGCACGAGCTGGGTGACGCTCGACGGCACTGGCGGTGCGCCCGCGCCAACGGATGGCGCCGCCAAGATCACCGGCCCCGCCGGAACGCCGGTCGAGGTTCGGCAAGGGGCTGTCACTACGTCTGGAAATACCGCGGAAGGCTGTATTTCATCGGGGCCGGCTCGATGGATGCCTGGTATCTGCCGATCGACAGTGTCGGCGGCGTGCTGGCGAAGATCCCGTTGGCGGGCGCAGCAACGCTCGGCGGAAAGCTGATCGCCGGCGCGAGTTGGTCGCTCGACGCGGGCGACGGCATTGACGACAAGAACGTGTTCATCACGAGCGAAGGCGAGGTGCTGATCTTCACCGGCTCGCAACCCCGCCGACGCCGCCAACTGGCGGCAGGAGGGCGCTACCGCACCTCGCCGCCGATGGGCATGAACGCGCACGTCAGCGTCGGCGGCGATCTGCTGCTGCTCACCGTCGACGGCATCATTCCGTTATAGCCAGGCGATCACCAAGGAGGTTGGGCAGCTCGAGCTCGCCATGCTCACGCGCACGATCAAACCGATGTGGCGCGACGTGTTGAAAGCGCTATCAGCAATACGTAACT
>ERZ1370068.9929-contig-8671_pt1 | contig 46532 bp, 84 predicted proteins | sample MGYA00561227_ERZ1370068 | MGnify/ENA primary metagenome ERZ1370068 (study PRJEB38410, sample SAMEA6850437) | metagenome | study: Metagenomic assessment of the ecological functions of the soil: analysis of the soil microbiota associated with the... | reverse complement strand
ACTTTCATCGAGATCCCGAAGCTGGCGCGCTTTCGCGTCAACGCCTTCAACCAGAACCGCGGCGCCGGCGCCGTGTTCCGCAACATTCCCGTCCGCAATCCTGTCGCCTCGACGACCTGAAGTGCGCCCAAGATCTTCCGCGACCTGTGCATGCTGCCGCGCGGCCTGGTGCTGGTCACCGGCCCGACCGGCTCGGGCAAGTCGACCACGCTGGCCGGCGATGGTCGATCACTGCAACGACAACCGGCCCGGACCACATCATCACCATCGAGGATCCGATCGAGTTCGTGCACGAGTCGCAAGCGCTGCCTCGTCAACCAGCGCGAGGTGCACCGCGACACCCTCGGCTTCAGCGAGGCGCTGCGCTCGGCGCTGCGCGAGGACCCCGACGTCATCCTGGTCGGCGAAATGCGCGACCTGGAGACCATCCGCCTGGCGCTCACCGCCGCCGAGACCGGCCACCTGGTGTTCGGCACCCTGCACACCAGTTCGCGCCGCCAAGACCATCGACCGCATCGTCGACGTGTTCCCGGCGAGCCGAGAAGGACATGGTGCGCTCGATGCTGTCCGAGTCGCTGCGCGCGGTCATCTCGCAGACCCTGCTGAAGAAGATCGGCGGTGGCCGCATCGCGGCGCACGAGATCATGATCGGCACGCCGGCGATCCGTAACCTGATCCGCGAGGGCAAGATCGCGCAGATGTACTCTGCCGATCCAGACCGGCCAGGCTGCAGGGCATGCAGACGCTCGACCAGTGCCTGACCGGAGCTCGTGGCCAAGGGCGTCGTCAGCAAGGAAGAGGCGCGCTACAAGGCCGCAGAACAAGGACGCGTCTGAAGCGCGGCACGCGAAGGTCGCATGGATCGCGATCAAGCCATCAAGCTGATGCAGGACCTGCTGCGAGCGTGGTCACGAGCAGCAAGGCTCGGACCTGTTCATCACGGCGGGCTTTCCGCCGGCGATCAAGGTCGACGGCGAGATCTCGCCCGCAGAGCGACCGCGGCGCTCACCGCCGAGCAGTCAGCCACTGCTGGTGCGGGTCGATCATGAACGACCGGCAGACGCAAGGAGTTCGACGCCACCAAGGAGTGCAACTTCGCGATCGCCCCGCCGGGCATCGGGCGCTTCCGCGTCAGCGCCTTCGTGCAGCAGGCGCAGGTCGGTGCGCGTCATCCGCACTCATCAACGCCAAGATCCCGACCTTCGAGGAGCTGGAGCTGCCGCCGATCCTGCAAGGAAGTCGTGCTGTCCAAGCGCGGCCTGGTGATCGTGGTCGGCGGCACCGGCTCGGGCAAGTCGACCACGCTCGCGGCGATGGTCGGCTACCGCAACGAGAAGACCCGCGGCCACATCGTCACCATCGAGGACCCGGTCGAGTACGTGTCACCCGCATCGCGGCTGCGTCATCACGCACCGCGAGGTGGGCGTCGACACCGAGTCCTGGCACGCGGCGCTCGAAGAACACCCTGCGCCAGGCGCCGGACGTGATCCTCATCGGCGAGATCCGCGACCGCGAGACGATGGAGTACGGCATCCAGTTCGCCGAGACCGGCCACCTGGTGCTCGCGACGCTGCACGCCAACAGCGCCAACCAGGCGCTCGACCGCATCATCAACTTCTTCCCCGACGAGCGGCGCGAGCAGCTGCTCATGGACCTGTCGCTCAACATGCGCGGCGCTGATCTCGCAGCGCCTGATTCCGCGCGAGAGCGGCACGCGGGCGCATCGCGGCCATGGAGATCATGCTGAACTCGCCGCTCATCCAGGACCTGATCTTCAAGGGCGAGGTCGCACGAGATCAAGGAGGTCATGTCGCGCTCAACCGGCCTCGGCATGAAGACCTTCGACCAGGCGCTGTTCGAGCTGTACGAGGCCGGCTTCATTTCCTACGAGGATGCGCTGCGCAACGCGGACTCGAAGAACGAGCTGCGCCTGCGCATCAAGCTCGAGAGCAAGCGCGAGAGAAGAACATCTGATGACGGAAGGCGCTGCGATCGTCGAGGAAGATCGGCCGAGCCCAGAAGGCGCTGGCAAGGAGCTCTGCCGAGCTGAGGCAGCCGTCCGCAACGAAGCCGAGGATGCAGTCGTGGCGGCAGCCGGCGCCATGACGCTCAATACCAAGCCGCTGTTCAAGCTGATGGTGGAGAAGAAGGCTTCGACCTGTTCTTCACCTCCAACGCGCCGGTCAAGATCAAGATCGAAGGCCAGATCCTGCCCGGTCAACAAGCAGATCCTGAGCCCCGGAGACGGTGCGCCAGGCCTGCCTATCGGCCTCATGACCCGCGGAGCAGCGCGAGTACTTCAACGAGGAGTGGAGACTCGACTTCGCGATCTCCGAGCCCGGCCTGGGCGCTTCCGCGTCAACGTCTTCCATGCAGCGCGGCTATCCTGCCATGGTGATGCGCTACATCACCGCCGACATGCCGCGGCTGGATGCCCTCGGGTCATCCGGACGATCGTCACAGAGCCTGGTGCTGCTCAAGCGCGGCCTGATCGCTGATGGTCGGCGCCGCCGGCTCGGGCAAGTCGACGACGCTCGCGGCGATGATCAACTACCGCAACGAGAACTTCATCGGACCACATCGTCACCATCGAGGACCCGATCGAGTTCCTGCACACCAACAAGACGTCGATCGTCAACCAGCGCGAGGTGGGACTGGATACCAAGCAGCTGCGCGCGCTCGCGCGGTCGTGCGCGCGGCGCCGGACGTGATCCTGATCGGCGAGATCCGCGACCAGGACGGCATGGAGGCGGCGATCAACCTCGCCGGCACCGGACACCTGGTGCATCGCCACGCATGCACGCCAACAACTAGCGCCGAATCGCTCGATCGCATCATCAACATGTTCCCGCGCGACCAGCACAGCCAGGTGTTCCTCGCGATTTGTCGCAGTACACGCGCGCAGACGAGCCGTTTCCCAGCTGACTCGGTGCGCACGCGCGACGGCAAGCGGGTTGCCGCCATGGAAGTCATGCTGAACACGCCTTGCCACATCTCGGAGCTCATCAAGAAGGGCGACGTGGTGGGCGTGAAAGAGGCGGTGCGCAACACCACCGGAGCGCGGCATGCTCAGCTTCGACGTTTCCCTCTACGCGCCTTCAAGGCCGGCAAAGATCGAGCCCGAAGCAGGCGCTCATCAACGCCGACTCCCGCGCACCAACCTCGAAGCGGAAGATCAACTTCGGCTGAAGCGCCGGTGCCCGGTCGCCGTTAGCGCGGCCGAGGCCCGCGGCCTTTACGCTCGTGGAATGGCGATGCCGTGGCACTCTGGCATCGGGTACTTCAGACCCGACGCGCAGTTGAAGAGCACGACGCGCTCCCTGACGCTGAACCAGCCCACGCTCCAGGTAGCGCCGCCAGATAGGCCGCGTAGGTGGCCGCGCCCTCCGGGCACAGCAGCAGCCCTTCCTGGCATTGCGATTCCTGGCACGAGCGTGCTCGATGGCCTCGTCGCTGACCGCAATTGCGCTGCCGCCCGAGGCGCGCACGGCACGCAGAATCAGGAAAATCCCCGATCGCTCCCGGGACGCGTATGCCCGCGGCAATCGTGCGGCGGACCCACGGCTCGGCGCGTTCTGGCCACGCTCGAAGGCGCGAACGATCGGCGCGCAGCCGGCGGCCTGCACCGCGTACCATACGCGGGACGCCTCGGTGCCGATCCAGCCCAGGCGCTCGCAGCTCCTCGAACGCCTTCCACATGCCGATCAGTCCCGGTGCCGCCGCCCGTCGGGTAGAAGATCGACATCGGGCAATTCGCCAGTCCGAGCTGCTCGGCGAGCTCGAGCCCCATCGTCTTCTTGCCCTCGATGCGATAGGGCTCCTTCAAGCGTCGAGCAAGTCGAACCAGCCCGACTCACGCTACGCCTTCCGCGACCAGCCTGCCGCAATCGTCGATCAGCCCGTCGACGAGGAAACACGTCGCGCCCTGCAGCGCGATCTCGCGCGACATTCACCGTCGGGGTGTCGTCGGGGCAGAAGACGTGAGCCTTGATGCCAGCCCGCGCGCGCATAGGCGGCAAGCGCCGCGCCGGCATTGCCATTGGTCGGAATCGCGACATCGCCTGACCCCGAGCTCCTTCGCCATCGACACCGCGACGCGCCAGCCCGCGCGCCTTGAACGAGCCCGTCGGCAGCCGCCGCCCTCGTCCTTCACCAATGGCAGCGACTGTCCGTCGTGCAGATGAGGGAGGGTCACGAGGGGCGTCATCTGACTCACCCAGCGACACGATAAGCCGTGGCGTGTTGCGGACCGGCAGGACCGCGCGATAGCGCCAGAAGTCGCGGGCGCGCCCGACGAGGAGCATCGCGATCGGCGTGCCCGGCCGATCGCCTCGAGATCGTAGCGGACCAGCAGGGGGATAGCCCGCGGTCGACAGTCCGTGTGCAAGCGATCGGGCTCGTGGCGCTCTCCGGTCATCGCGCACTCCTCGAGGTGCGTGACGAAGGTCGCTCGCTCGGTGGTGAGGTTGGAGCTGTCGCTCATCGACCGACGCAACTCAGCAGACCCTCACCTTCTTATCCTCACCCTGCGATCTCCCCTCGCAGCGCCGATTCGGCTACGATTGCAATTCCTCGACGCCCGCGTCTGTCCAAGCATCGTGAATGCTTTCCCCGCGAGCATTCGCCGTCGGGCTCGATCCAAAAGCATTGCACAGCTGCTGGCTGGAGTGGCTCCATGACGGTCGTCCATCTACCTGAGCAACTCCCCGTTCGCAGTGTGTCACAAGGAGTCTCATTCTGATGCCCCTCGAACTGCCCACGACTGATGACAAGCCGATGTGGATCTGTGGTCGTCCGCGTACTGGCTGCCTGCGGTCACGGCTGCGGTCGACATTCTGATAGTGTTTGAATCGGGCTGAAGCAAATCGCCGGCCTCGCATACCACATTGGCCGGCAGACTGGGCCTCCTGTGCACGCGTGGAACGGAAATCCTGCTGCCGCTGTTCGTGTCATCTTTGCGCTTGTTGGTGCGCCACGACGGTCGTTACCAGCTGACCGACGTAGCGCGATCTGTACCTGCCGCGCGATAGCCCCACTTCTGGGCGCGGCCTGTTGAGCCGCATGGGCACAGCGTCGCCGCAGTAACGACGCCGTGAAGGAGGCGCTCAGGCGTGGCGAGCCGACCTCAACCACCGGGTGCAGGACGACCGACCGGTCGATGCCCGGGCGAGCGGTCAGGTCGAGATGAAGCAGGCGCGCATGATCGCGGCGTTGATGCACAGCCATTCTGTTCCCGCGGCGCTCGGCATGGCGCGCAACGCCCACTTTGCCGGCGTCAGGCGCCTGCTCGATATTGGTGGCGGCTCCGGATGCTTCTGCATCGCTCCCCGCGGAACGTCACCCACAGCTGCACTGCACGATCATGGAGCTTGCCGGTGCGATCGTGCGAGGTCGCCAGGGAATCACATTGCCGCAGCTCGCCTCGGCGAACGCGCGTCGACACGCGCGCCGTCGACATGTTCCGGCAGGAATGGCCGCGAGGGTACGACGCGATGTTCTTTCCCGAACATCCTGCACGATTGGGACTTCGACACCTGCGCTCAGCTGCTGGCCAAGGCACACGCCGCGCTGCCCGATGGCGGGCGCGTTTTCATTCACGAGGCATTGCTCGACGACCCGGCACAGGCCCCGCGATCGTCACCACGTTCAGCCTGGTCATGCGCCTGGCACGCAGGGGCGTCAATTCACGTTTGCGGAGTTGAAACAACTGCTCATGAACGCCGGGCTTTGATGATATCGATGTGACTCCGAGCTACGGCTACTACTCGGTGGTTCAAGCGTCCGGAGGTGGGCCTCGGCCGCACGCGCTGCAGGTGCGCGGCATCCGTGTCGAGCGCACCAAAGGGTCAATTGACGGAGTAACGAGCAGGCGGATCCGTGCGGCAGCTGCTGTCCGACGTTGGCGGACCGGCCGTCGCAGCGCCTTCGAGAGATAGCACCATGCTCAGGACGATTGCTGGTCTTCATCTGCTGTTCGCCTGACGCTCGAGGCACCGCGCAGGCTCAGTCGGTGCAGCCCGAGGCTTCGGCGAGCTGGCAGTGGAAGTCTCCGCCTACATGCTCGGTGCGGGGATGGATGGAAAGACCGGCGTCGAGCCCCCTCATCGCCGACGTCAACGCGTCCGCGAGCGATATCTTCAGCAACCTCCACTCCGGCTTCATGGGCCGGGCACGGGCAACCTATGGCGCGTGGTCGTACGGAACCGATGTCATCTACATGGGTCTGGGAGGGTCGTCCGATCAACCGAACGCCGATGTGGATGTCGATCAATGGGCCGTCGAGCTCTCAATGTCGGCTACCAGCTCGCGCCGATCTTCATGTCGCTCGTGGGAGCGGTCTACAACCAGCTCGGTGCCTCGGTCGACTTTCAGACCATCGGGCGCAGTCGCTCCGGCAAGGTGGACTGGTGGGATCCGATCATCGGTGGAATTCTCACGCTCCCGATCGGCGAACACTGGAACTTCCAGTTCCACGGCAACATCGGCGGCTTTGGTGTCGGATCCGATTTTTGCTGGCAGGCCGAGTTGCTGTTCAACTGGTTTCTGTCACCGCGGACCTCGCTGATGATGGGGTATCGCGCGATCAGCGTGGACTACGACAACGACGGCTTCGTGTACGACGTCGTAACGCAGGGACCGCAGCTCGGCATCACGATGCGGTTCTGAGCCCGCGCGGCACGACTCAGGCTTGGGCGGAAAACACGGTCCGGGCGTCAAATACCGGCCCGTCGACGCAAACCTGCTTCATCGCCGGGCCCGCGTCGGTCTGCACCAGTACTGTGTGCAACCGGCACAGCCACCCACCGCGCATGCCATGAATTCCTCAAGTGACACCTGGCACGCGATGTCGAACTGGCGCGCTACCGCGGCGGCGGCCTTGAGCATCGGCGCTCGGTCCGCAGGCGAACATCTCCACTTGATTCAGCTCATTGCGCGACAACGAGGTGAGCCAGGTCGATGCGAGGCTCGTGACGTAGCCGTGGAAGCAACCCGCGAACTCCGCAAAGCTCGCGAGCCGGCTCGGGACGCCCCAATCATCGAGCAGGGGCATGCACGCAATCACGCCGGCAGGAATTCCCGGCACGATGATTGCTGAGGGGCGGGCGCGGAACGGGAAAGGAATCTCCGAGCCCATCAACACCAACGGCTGCCACCTGGCCGTGCGCGAATCACGCAACTCCTCGGCGAGAAACACCATCGGCGGAATGCCTACGCCACCGCCCACGAGTAGCGTGCGCGGCTTGTCGGGATGTGTCACGAACCCGGTACCGATCGGCCCCAGCGTGCTCACGCCATCGCCCACGCGTCGGGTGGACAAGTGCCTCAGGCCGGGGCCAACGACCTTGTAGAGCACTCTCGACCCATCCCGCCTTCGCGTCCACGCGCATGATCGAGAGCGGCCGGCGCATCGGTACCGAGGGGTCGCAGGTGAGATGGATGAAGCTTCCCGGTGCGCCGCCTTGGCGGCACACTTGGGTGCCTTGATTCGCAGATACGAACTGATCCGCCGCGTACGCGGTCTGCTCCAGGACCGGCGCTTGCTCGACGAAGATGGTGTTGCGGTGGCCTCGGGAGTTGCTGGCGTTCACGCCCGCTGCCTCAGGCGCCGCACGCCTTCGGTTACAGCTTCAGCACCGCCATGCGGATCGCGACGCCGTCTCGTGACCTGTTGGCGAATGACCGACTGCGGGCCGTCGGCCACGCTCGACTCGATTTCGACGCCGCGGTTCATCGGTCCGGGTGCATTACGATCGCATCCGGCCGGGCGAGCTTGAGTCGTTCCGAGCTCATAGCCGAACTGTCTGAAATAGTCACCATCGTCGAGCGCGCTACCTTCGGCCAGGCGTTCCTTCGTGGATGCGCAGCATCATCACCACGTCCGCGCCGCGGATGCCCGCATCGATGCTGTCGAAGCGCTGTGCGCCCGCGAATTCGCCCGGCGGTGGCATGAACTCACGTGGTGCCACGATCCGCAGCTCGCCCACCTCCAGAATCCGCAGCGCCTGCGCCGCAGATCGTGCCACACGCGAGTGGCGCGACATCGCCCACGATCGCGACGCTGAGCGACCCGAAGCCACCCTTGTGCTGACCGGATGGTGAGCGCGTCGAGCAGGCCTTGCGTCGGATGCGACAGGTGCGCCTCGCCCGCGCTGCAGCACGCTCACGTGTGGTGCGACATGTTGCGCAACCAGGCCCGGCGCATTCCGGGTTCTGCCTCGCGCATCACCATCACATGACGATTTGCATCGCCTCGAGGGTGTAGACCGTGTCGAGCACAGTGTCTCGCCCTTGCTCCGCGATGAGAGGTGAACCTCGAGGTTCACGATGTCGGCGCCGAGTCGACGTGCGGCGAGCTCGAAAGAGCCCGGCGCGCGTGCTCGGCTCACCGAACAGGTTGGCGACCGTAACACCGGCAAGGGAATTGGAACGCATTGCAGGTGCACCGAGCGGCCGGATGAACTGCTGGGCGCAGCGCCAGGAGCCGTTCGGAGCAGGCTTCGATCGAGTCCCTCGAGCGTAATGAGGTGTTGCAGGAGCCGTCGTCGCGTGTTTGTTGAAACTTGTCAGTGGTCATGAATCCGTCCGCGCGTGCGGCGCTTCTTCGAACCAGCGCTCCAGGATCACGCAGGCCGCCGCGGCGTCCACGTCTGCTTTCTTCACCCGCCGCACGCGCTGTCCGCTCTGCCGCGCCCATTTCAGGCGTGCTGCCGCCTCGAGGGAGGACCAGCGCTCATCCATCAGTTCAACCGGGAGTCTGGCGTGCTGCACGTAGCTCCCGCGCGAATTCTCGTGCCGGTTCGGTCAATGTGCCGGGGGAACCGTCAGAATTGTACGGCACCCGACCACCAAAATCGCAGGGCGCCAGGTGCGGAGCAGGACTCGACCGCTGCCCGATCGAGCCGCCCGCCCGGGCGGTCGAGTGTGGTCAGGGCCGCGGCGCTCCGCGTGATCGAGTCGCCGGAGGCGACGCCGATACGTTTCAGGCCGAAGTCAAAGGCAAGGGCGACCCAAGGGAAGGCTCTGCACCGGTTTCACGGAGCGCGCTGCGCCGCGTTCGGCGACGCAACCCGTCCGGGACCGGCCTCGGCAAGCGTGGCACGGTCGCGCCCATGAAACCGGTGCAGAGCTTCCCTTAGTGTCTCCGGCTCGTGGCATGTCCGGCTTCAGGGCTGATCTGGGTCAGGTCGATGCCGAGCAGTCGCCCGGCCGCATGCCAGCGCTCTTCAAAGGGAACATCGAAGATCACGCTCTCGTCAGCGGGAACACTGAGCCAGGCGTTCGCGAGGATCTCCTGTTCCAGTTGTCCCGCATCCCAGCCCGCATAGCCCAGGGCGATGAAAGCGTTGGGCGGTCCTTCACCAGCGTGCCATCGCGGCCAGTACGTCGCGCGAAGTGGTGACCTCGATACTTTCGGAGACTTTGAGGGTCGAATCCAGCTCCCGCCCTGCCGATGCACGACGAAACCGCGATCGGTCTGGACCGGCCCGCCGCGCAACACCGCTTGTTGGCCGATCCTCGCATTCGCCGCATCGAGCGAGAGCTGCTCGAACACATCACTCAGTTTCATCGGCAATGGACGGTTGAGCACCAGACCGAGGGCGCCTTTATCACTGTGCTCGCAGATCAGCGTCACCGTCTGGGAAAAATTCGGATCTGTCATCGCCGGCATCGCGATCAGAAGCTGGTTGGTGAGAGAATTCCTTCGCTGTCATGGCATCCAGTATCCGGCTACCGCCTGCGGCCCCTCAGAGGAGGTGTCACTACTCTTTACGCTCGAGTCGACCAGCTCACCACTCAGGAACTGCCATTCGTAGGCGAAAGCGGATCGAGCCATGGCGCTTGCGCAGCTCCGAGGGAAACGGATCGAAGGGTGTGGCGAGTTTCAATATGGCAAGCGCGGCCTGATCCAGTTCCGCGTGCCCGCTGCTGCGACGAACCACGATGTCTTCCATCTCGCCATTGAGTTGATCGCCACTTCGAGAACGGGGCTCCCGGACAGGCCGCGGCGGCGTCGCCCTCGTTCGGATAGTTCAGGGTCCCGATGCGCTCTACCTTGCGCTTCCAGGCATCGAGATATACCGCGACGCCGGACTCGCGCGTGTTCGGCGTGATGACCAGCTCCCGTTCGTTGCGGCCTTTGAGGACGATTTCTGGTCGTCATCGCTGGATGGAATCGGCGAAACGGGCCCTGCGTGCATCAACAAGGCGGTTTGCTGGGTGCTGCTATGCGTCTCGGCATTGTCTGCGGAATGCGTCGCCTGGGGGCTCTCGGCACTGGTAGCGAGAACGTCCGCGTTCGCCGCCCGCTCGGGGCCGGCCTCCTGGCTCACCAGCGCCTGCCCCTGTGGGATTCCGGCATTGTCGAAAGGGACCAGGGAGCTTTGTGGGCTTTCGGCCCGACGGTCCTCCGTGGTGTTGCCGGCTCCCTGCTGACTGCGGTTGGCGAGATAGTTCGCGTCCGGATTCTGGGCGGACTCCGGCAGGTTGTTCCCGACCAGCAGGACCTCGAGCGCCGGCAGCGCCCTGTTGGCGACGAACGCAGGCGCTCCGAACGAGATGCCGAGGATCACGATCCCGTGGAACAGTGCCGCGAGGAACAGCGTGATCTGCAACCGATCCCGGACCGGCGCCTCGCTCTCGACAGGAACCGTCAGCTTGTCCACCGCTCAGACCCCGTCTGTCTGATCCGCTTCGCGCTCATCGTTTCTGGGATTGCTTCAGCCGGCGATCAATTGCATCCATCAGCATACCGCCGACGTCGATCTTGAACTGCTTTTCGAGCTCGCGCGCCCCGGTCGGGCTGGTGACATTGATCTCCGTGACGTACTCACCGATGACGTCGAGTCCCACGAACAGCATGCCTCGCTCACGCATCGCCGGCCCAATCTGGCGGGCGAGCCACAGGTCGCGCTCGCTGAGCGGCCGACCTTCGCCGCGTGCTCCCGCGGCGAGGTTGCCGCGGTTGTCGCTCTCGGTGGGAATCCGCGCCAGCGCATAGGGAACCGGCTCGCCATCGACCAGCAATACGCGGGCGTCACCCTTGGTGACGATGTCGGGGATGTAACGCTGCGCGATTGCATAGTGCTGGCCATAGTCGGTGAGGGTCTCGAACACGACGTTGGTGTTCTTGTCTCCCCGTTGCAGGACGAAGATGGAGCGCCCACCCATGCCGTGAAGAGGCTTGACCACGACCTTCTGATGCTCGTGCAGGAAGGCCGTCATATCAGCGCATGTTGCGTGTGATGAGGGTCGGGGCGCAGCAGTCGGGAAACCAGGCCGTGTAGACCTTCTCATTCATGTCCCTGAGACCCTGCGGCCGGTTCACGACCAGGGCTCCCTCGGCCTCGGCGCGCTCCAATATATATGTGCAGTAGATGTACTCGGTATCAAACGGGGGATCCTTGCGCATCAGGATCACGTCCAGGTCGGCGAGCTTTTCTGTGCCGCCTTCGGCCAGGGTGAACCAGTCGTCGAGGTCGTTGCGCACGGTGAGCCGTCGAGTACGACCCCACGCTGTGCCATCGCGCAGCCAGACATCGGGAGCTCCAGGTACAGCAGCTCCCAGCCGCGTGCCTGGGCGGCCAGCAGCATGCCGAGCGTTGTGTCCTTGGCTGGCTTGATGTGGCCGATAGGATCCATCACCACCCCAAGGCGCACCCGATCCGGCATCCAAAACCTCCGTTACCGCTGTAGGCGGGATCATGAACTCGATACTACCGCGGCCGTGGCAGTGCCACGAGCAGCGCAGTCCGGCGATGAGGAGTGACCGACACCTCTTTGTGGGTGCCAACAGCGGGTCGACGTCGGGTGACACCTGCCGACCGCGCCCGACTTCCACGTTTGCGGGTTTGCCTGGTAAGGCGCTACGGGAGTGAGCTTGATCCGGCGCTGGCAGCACGCGCTGCCACCCGCTGGCCGCCCGGGACATCTCTTTCGCGCGAGCTGTTACGCCTGTGAACTGCATCACGCTCGGACTTGCAGTGGAAACTGTGAACTGTGCGCATTAGCGGACCCGAAACTGATATGTTAAAAGGCGTCCCGTTGCGTGGGGCTGCTTCGAGTCGCGCCCGCCGGCGAGGCCGAGCTACGACACCACGCGAGGCCTCGATGGGGTCGCTGGGGAGACAGAGCACGTGTTGGATGGCAAGTCGAAGCTGAGCGGACTGAAAGTACTGGTCATCGACGACAGCAAGACCATTCGCCGCACCGCCGAAACCCTCCTCACCAAGGAAGGCTGCGAGGTGTTCACGGCGGTTGACGGGTTCGATGCCCTCTCCAAGATCGCCGATCACCAACCGGATATCGTTTTCGTCGACATCATGATGCCGCGTCTGGACGGCTACCAGACCTGTTCGCTCATCAAGCACAACAAGGTCTTCAAGTCGATCCCCGTCATCATGCTGTCGAGCAAGGATGGACTGTTCGATCGCGCGCGCGGCCGGATCGTGGGCTCGGAGCACTACCTGACCAAGCCCTTCACGAAGGACGAGCTGTTGAATGCGATCGAGACGCACGTAGGCAAATGACCAGTGTGAAGCCCGGAGGCTCCGGCATGGCGCTCATATTGATAGTGGATGATTCGCCCACCGAAGTGCATGTCATGCAGATCGCGCTGGAGACGTCACGGCTTTCAGACCGCGGCAGCCGCCAATGGCGCCGAAGGGCATCAAGAGGCGCGAAGGAGATGAAGCCGGATCTCATCTTCATGGACGTAGTGATGCCGGGCATCAATGGCTATCAGGCGACACGCACACTGGCCGACGATCCGGCGACGCGCGCGATTCCGATCATCATGGTCACGACCAAGGGTCAGGAGACTGATCGCATCTGGGGGATGAGACAGGGCGCGGTGGACTATCTGGTCAAGCCCGTGGCACCTGCGAAGCTGGTCGAGAAGGCACAGGCGGCGCTTGGGGACTGAAGCACAAGCTCCGGTCGTGTTGCGCTCACTGCGCAACCGGCCGTTCGATCTGCTGCTCGAGATGGAGCAGCGCGGGCGCATCGCAGCCACCGAGCAGGGCGCGCGACGTCGGCGTCGGTCGCGAGTGGGTAGGCGTCGCATTCCGCTTGTCGGGTGAGGTGTTCCTGGTCGCCCGCGAAGAGACGCGTGAAGTGATGGGCATGCCGAATGCGATTACTCGCGTTCCGGGTGCGCGCGGCGCTGGGTGAAGGGAGTCGCCAACGTCCGCGGTCAGTTGCTCCCGATCCTGGATCTGCGCCAGTACCTCGGCAGTGGGGTCACGCAGTCCGGGCGCAATACTCGCGTGCTGGTGGTAAATCATCGGGAAGTGCCGGCAGGATTGATGGTCGACGAGGTGCTCGGCTTCAGGCGTTTTGCGGACAAGGAATTCTCCGCCGACGCTCCGCCGACCGTTGTGCGCGTGGATCGCTATATTGCGGGTGCTTTCCGGCGCAATAACGAAGTGTGGCCGGTGTTGAGTCTGCGCACGCTGGTGGAGAGCCCGAGTTTTCTGCAGGCGGCGTCCCGGGGGCGCCAGACCTGAGTTGCCAATGCTGAAAGGATCTTGATGACGAATTCTGCCGTTCCGAAGCTGCGCGGCGTGCGCCTGCTCCCGGGCCTGATGGCCATTTCGCTCGTGTGCATGCTGCTCGCGGCCGGGCTCCTGTACTTCGCGCCTCGGCAGGCGCCTGAAGCGGGGTCGCCGGCGGCTGCCGGCCGCCTCGCGGTACTGTCGCAGAGTCTGCCATTGAAGGCACAAGCTGCAGTGCATGGCGATCTGGATGCATTCGACGCTCTCGACAAGGATCGCAAGAACCTTGGCGGCCTCCTGAAAGCGAGCGCTGACTCTGATCCGGCCATGGCCGGCGATGCACGCTGGAAGAAACTGCAGGATGCCGCCGACAAGGTGATGGAAGGGCGTGAGCCGGCGGAAGTCGTCGGCAAGTCTGCGACCGAGGTGCGCCAGCTGATGCCGAAGCTGCTGGCCGAGGTCGGCAACCTGTCCGGCGCCGTAGGGGGCAACAAGACCGAGGCGATCGGTCGACAGCTCGAACGCTTCGAGCTCAATGGCCAGCGCCTGCAGCAGGATCTCGAAGCACTGGCCGCAGGAATCGGGGATCCGAACACCACTGCGCAACGGATCGCCGACAGCACGGATTTTTCTCGGCCAGGTCCTCGCCGGTTTCGCGGGTGAGGACGGCGGGCTCGAGCCTGCCGAAGGTGGGCGGCGCTGAAGCAGAACAGAAGCTGAAGAGCGCCCAGGGCCTGTATTCAGCCTTGAACGAGCGCGCGCGGAGGCCGTTTCTGCCACGCAGGGACGTGACAACCGCGCGCACTGCAGCCGCGGACCTCGCGAGCGCTGCCGAGGCGCTGGCTGGCCTCATGCCCACGTCGGGTGCCATCACGGGCGCGGGCGGTCAGGGCCCGCTCGGTACCACGATTCCTCTGCTGTTGATCGGCCTGGCGATGCTCTCGCTGATCGCCGTTGGCGTCATCTACCTGTCACTCGCCAACATTCGGCGCGCGGCGGAGACGCATGCCAAGCAGAACGAGCGCAACCAGGAGGCGATCCTGCGCCTGCTCGACGAGCTCAGTCGAGCCTCGCCGACGGCGACCTCACCGTGCAGGCCACGGTCACCGAGGACATCACCGGCGCGATCGCCGACTCGATCAACTACGCCATCGAGGCACTGCGCGAGCTGGTCACGACCATCAACGATTCCGCGATCCACGCTGGACGGCGCCGCGCGGCAGACGCAGGCGCTCGCGGCGCATCTCGCCAAGGCGAGCGGCGCGCAGTCGAAGCAGATCGTTTCCGCCACCGAATCGATTGCGGAAATGGCGGCTTCGACCGAGGAAGTATCGCGGCAACGCCGAGCGTGCCTCGGACGTCGCGCGCCATTCGGTCGACGTCGCCCACAAGGGCGGCGATGCGGTGCGCCGCACGATCGATGGCATGAACGCCATCCGCGAGACCATCCAGGAGACCTGCAAGCGCATCAAGCGCCTGGGCGAGAGCTCGCAGGAAATCGGCAACATCGTCGAGCTGATCAACGATATCGCCGAGCAGACCAACATCCTCGCGCTCAACGCCTCGATCCAGGCGTCGATGGCGGGCGAGGCCGGGCGCGGCTTCGCCGTGGTGGCGGACGAAGTGCAGCGCCTCGCCGAGCGCGCCGCCAATGCGACCAAGCAGATCGAAGTGCTGGTGCGCACGATTCAGACCGACACCAACGAAGCGGTGGTCTCGATGGAACGCAGCACCACTGACGTGGTCGGCGGCGCGCTGCTCGCCGAGAACGCCGGCGCCGCGCTGGAGGAGATCGAGCAGGTGTCGAACCAGATCGCGAGCCTGGTGCAGAACATTTCCGCGAGCTCGCGCGGCCAGGCCTCGGCGGCGGGCAACATCTCCGCGCAACACTGCAGGTGCTGCGCGAGATCAGCTCGCAGACCGCCGAGAGTACCAGCGCCACTTCGCAGTCGATCGCGAAGCTCGCCGAGCTGTCGGCCCAGCTGCGCAAGTCCGTGGCCGGATTCCGCCTGCCCAAACTACACACCGCCGTCGGCAGCGACGTTACCGTTGCGAAACCGGCCGGTCCGCGACCTGCCCCGGACTCCAGTCCGACCGGCGCGATGCGTAAGGTGAGCGCTGGCGCATGAGAGATATCGCGTGCCTGCCCAGCTACGCGCAATGCAGAGGACCGACAGCGAGATGACCGATCTCTCCTCGCAAACGCTGCACGTCGTGCGCAGGGAGCTGGCCACGACGCTCAACGAGGCTCGGTCGCGCTCGAGGGATTCGCCGAGCATCCGGACTCCAGTGCCCTGCTCGAGCAGTGCGCTGCCCATCTGCATGCGGTGCACGGCGTCCTGCGGATGGTAGAGGTCTACGGCGCGGCGCTGCTCGCCGAAGAGATGGAGCAGGTGACGCGCTATCTGGTCGGCAACTGCCACTGAAAGGAAGAGCCAGGCCGAGGGCCTCGATGCGCTGATGCGCGCGATGGTGCAGCTGCCCGCGTACCTGGACAGCGTTCTCGGCGGTGGGCGCGATCTCGCGCTCGTGCTGCTGCCGCTTCTCAACGATCTGCGCGCCGTGCGGGGCAGCGCTCTGCTGTCAGAAGGCACGCTGCTGCTGCTGAATCTGACTTCCGAGCAGCAACCCGCGCCGCTCCGCCGCGTGCCGGCGAACCGCCGATGACGATCGTGCAATGGGCGCGGCGTCTGCGACCGCGTTTCCAGGTGGGATTGCTGGGGTGGATCCGCGGCGAGCGCGTCAGGCAGAACCTGGAAATCCTGGCGCGCGTGTCCGAGAAACTCGAGCAGGTCGCTACCAAGCAGCCGGTATTCCAGCTCTGGTGGGTGGTGGGTGCCGTGCTCGAGGCGCTGCGTGATGGGGGGCTGCCTGAGGGCGCGACCATCAAGCGGCTGATGGGACTTGCCGATCGCGAGATCAAGCGCCTCTTCAACCTGGGCGAGAACCGCTACGCCGACAGCGCGCCGCTCGATCTGTTGAACAACCTTCTCTACTACGTCGCGCGCTCCGCGTACCTCGGGCCCGCGCGTGGTGGCGGTGCGTGCGTCGTTCAAGCTCACGGACCTGCTGCCCGTCGATCAGTCGGTCGAGCAGGAGCGGGAGAGCCTCTCAGCGCCGAGCGTCAAGCTCATGCACACCGTCGCGCGCCGCGATCAGGAAGACCTTGACCAAGGTGAAGGATGTGCTCGATATCTTCGTGCGCAAGGGCGGCGACGAGCATCGACGAGCTGGCGCCGCAACTCGAGCTCGCTGCGCAAGATCAGCGACACCCTGGGCGTGCTGGGACTCGGTGGGCTGCGCGACGCGGGTGCAGGGCGAGATCCAGCAACTGCAGGGAATGGTGAAGCAGGGAACTCCGGCAAGCGACGCGGTGCTGGTGCAGATGGCCGCAACACTGATCAGCGTCGAGGACAGCCTTGACGATCAGCTGGTGCGTCTGATCGTGCCGGACGCTCCCGCGGGCAGGTCGAAGACAGCCAGGTCGAGATCGGCGATGCAAGCGATTACCGCCAGGTGACCGAGGCGGTGATGCGCGAGAGCATCGTGAACCTCGCACGCGTCAAGGAGGCGCGATCGCGCGTCGTCGACCAAGCCCGCGCGATGGGCAGGGGACTCGATGCAGTCCGCAGCTTCTGCGTGGCATCACTGCGGGACTCCTGATGCTCGGCAAGGTTCGCGCGGTGGAAATAGTCGAGGCCATCGGACGGCATGTCAAAACCATGCTGCGATCGCCGGGCTCAGGCCGCATACGCTGGCCGCAGCGACTCGATCGACTCGCGGATGCGATCGTCAGCCTCGAGTACTACATGGAAACGGTGCAGAGCGGGCGCGAGCGATCCCTGGTACATGCTCGACAACGCCGAAAGATGTCTCGGCGCCCTGGAGGCCTTGCACACCAGCGTTGTGCCAGCGGGCTTGCCGGCTGACTCCGGCGTGCACGCCCGTACGCTCGCCATCGAGCCGTCGCAGCGCAGCCAGCCGCCGGCTGACCACGCTGGGCACGCCGACACGATTTCGACTGACGCCGCTGAACGCGAACCTGCCACACATCCGAGCGCTGTCGTCCCCGAAGCCCCGGCTACCCGATCCGGAGTTCCTCGCGATCTTCATCGAGGAGGCGAGGGAGGAGCTAGCCTCCATCGAACGTCGCTTCCCGCTCTGGGAACAGAATCCGGCCGAGACCGATGCGCTGGTCGGTGTGCGCCGCTCCTTCCACACCCTGAAGGGCAGCCGGACGAATGGATCTGGTGCGCAGCAGATCGGCGACTTCTGCTGGTCGGTCGAGAACCTGTTGAACCGTATCATCAACAAGACGCTCACGCGTACGCCGGGGCATGATGAGCGTAATGCGCGACGCCATCCAGGCGCTGCCACAGCTGGTCGAGCAACTCGAAGTCGGCAAAGCGCCAACCGCGGATCTGAGTGCAATCATGGGCCGCGCGGAAGCGTATGCGGAGGGCCGCGAGCCGGAACAGCACGCGACCACCACTACCACGGGCGAGGATCTGATCGGTGGCGCCGATTCGCTGGTCGAATCCGCCAGCATGCAGGTGGCGGTCCCGACGCGGGAAAAGGAGGCTCCCCGCCCTACCACGCCGGCACGGCCGGCGATGGATCCCGTACTTCACGACATCTTACAGCCGAGAATCCGCGGAACATCTCGCGACCATACGTGGATTTCCTGGCACGCACCGAATCGCTGCCGCCACCCTGGACCGTTTCCGAATCCCTCTACCGCGCCTGCCACACGCTGAGCGGCAGCTCGAAGATGGCCGAGGCGCGCCAGGGCATCAAAGCTGCCGAGCCCCTCAATCACTACATGCGCAAGCTCCACGAAAGCGGCGTCGGCATCTCGATGCCGACGGCCGTGAGGTGTTGCGGCTGGCCGCGGCTGCCATCGAGAGCGTCGTCGCCAACATCAATGAATCCACCGGCTTCTTCGCGGAGCAAGCCGGCGCTAGTGGACCGCATTCGCGAGCTCGACACGGCGCTCGATGTGGTTCTTGCTGCGCGTCCGCTCTGATATCGAGGCATCCGCGATCATTCGTGCGCCGATCGTCGAGGAGCCGCCGCGCGCGCGTGCGGAGGTCAAGCGGACCATGGCGATGACTATGGCGATGACCATGGCGATGACGATAGCGACAGCGGCGAATTCGACGCCGATATCGCCGCGATCTTCAGCGAGGAGGCCACCGAACTTCTCGAGGCCGCCGACCACGCGCTCGCAAGCCTCAGCGCGGATCGCGCCAACATTGAGCCGATCGTCGAACTCAAGCGCCACTTGCACACCTCAAGGGCGGCGCGCGCATGGCAGGGGATCTCGGCCATGGGCGAGCCTCAGTCACGAGCTCGAAACTCTCGTGGAGCACATCGAGAGCGGTGCAGTAGCGGGCTGACGATCGCGCGTATGAGCTGCTGCAGGCGAGTCTCGACGAGCTTGGCCACATGCGCGATGCAGTCGGCGCCGGGCGGCGTGTGGAGTCGGCACGCGAGGCTGATCCAGCGCATTCACGCTCTGTCCGCAGCGCCCGATACGCCTGCAAGTACGCCGGCGCCGCTGACAGTGGCTGAAGCACCGGCTCGAGAGCCGGTGGCACCTGCTGCGCCCGCAGTACTGCGCCCGTCGCCCGTCGCTTCTGTCGAAGTTCCGACCTTTGCGCCGGTACGCCCGCCTGAGCTGCCTCGGGTCGAACGGCCCATACCCGCACCGACTCCGGAAAGCCCGCATTTTGCAATGGGGCCGCAAAGCACAGCGTCCGCTGAGTCGCTGGCCGCGCGGCCGGAAGCACTCGACGGGGTGGATGAGGAAGAGGACATCGTCGCGCCGATCGCCCTGCCACCCGGCCGCGAGCCTCAGCCGGCGGCAGAACGCCAGGAACTGGCCCGTGTCGATGCTGAGTTGCTCGATCACGCTCCTCAACAATGCGGGCGAGGTGAGCATCTTCCGCTCGCGCGCTCGAGCAGCAGGTCAGCTCGATCGAGTTCAACCTGGCGGAGCTCGGCGCGCACCGTCACGCGTCTGCGAGGAGCAGCTGCGCAAGCTCGAGCTCGAGACCGAGGCGCAGATCCTGCACCGGCACCAGGAGGAGCATCCGCGGCGCGAGCGACTTCGATCCGCTCGAGCTCGACCGCTATTCGACGATCCAGCAGTTCTCGCGCGCGCTCGCCGAATCGTCCAGCGACGTCGCGAGCCTGCGAAGGCTGCTCGAGAACCTGACGCGCGAGGCGCAGAACCTGCTGCTGCAGCAGGCGCGCGTCGTCACCGAGCTGCAGAACGGCCTGATGCGCACGCGCATGGTGCCGTTCCAGCGCCACGTGCAGCGCCTCACGCCGCCTGGTGCGCCAGGTCGCGCAGCGACACCGGCAAGCAGGTGGAGCTCGTCGTGGAGGGCGCTGCCGGCGAACTCGATCGCCAGGTGCTCGAGCGCATGCTGCCGCCGTTCGAGCACATGCTGCGCAACTGCCGTGGTGCACGGCATCGAGACGCCAGCAGGATCGCGCGGCGCGCGGCAAGCCCGAAAGCGGCCGCATCAGCGTCGGCTCTGCACCGCGAGGGCGCCGAGGTCGTGATCGTACGTCGAGCGACGACGGCGCGCGGCATCGAACGTCAAGGCGATCCGCGACGAAGGCGCCGCGCATGGGCCTGCTCGATCCGCGGCCGACGCTCACCGACGAGGAGGCGATGCAGCTGATCCTCGAGCCCGGCTTCAGCACCGCAGAGTCGCTCACGACAGCGGCCGGCCGCGGCGTCGGCATGGACGTCGTCGCCACCGAAGTGAAGAAGCTCGGCGGCGCGCTGTTCATCGAATCGACGCCGGGCGACGGCGCGCAAGTTCACGATCCGCCTGCCGTTCACGCTGCGCGATCACGCCAGGCGCTGATCGTGCGCGTGGCGACGAGGCTCTACGCGCTGCCGCTCGCCGACCGTCGAGGGCGTCGTGCGACTGCCGATCGCAATGAAGTGCAGCGCCATCTGGCGGAGGAAGCGCCGACGTTCGACTACGGCGGGCAGAAGTACCGCTTCCAGCATCTGGGCGCGTTCGTCGGCAGCGGGCCTTCACTACTGCCCGAAGGCTGACGCTGCCGGTGCGATGATCCTGGTGCGTGCCGGCGAGCATTCCACCGCCCTCGTGACCGACGAGCTGGTCGGCAGCCGCGAGATCGTGCGTCAAGTCGGTCGGTCCGCAGATCGCGGCGATCCGCGGCATCTCCGGCGCGACGATCCTCGGCGACGGCGCGCATCGTCATCATCCTTGACGTCGGCGCGCTGGTGCGCTCCGAGTGGCGCGCGCGCGCTCGACGCGGGACAGCGCACGCGATCAGCGAGGATCGACCGCACCTTTGCGCTGGTGGTCGACGACTCGATCACCGTGCGCCGCGTTACGCAGCGGCTGCTGGAGCGCAACGGCATGCGCGTGATGACGGCGAAAGACGGCGTCGATGCCGTCTCGATCGCTGCAGGAGCACGTGCCCGACGTGATCCTGCTCGACATCGAAATGCCGCGCATGGATGGCTACGAGGTGGCGTCGCACGTGCGCGCCGATCCGCGCCTCGACGGACATGCCCGATCAGTCATGATCACCTCGCGTGTCGGCGAAAAGCACCGCGCGCGCGCCATCGAGCTCGGCGTGAGCGACTATCTCGGCAAGCCGTACCAGGAGAGCGCAGCTGCTCGATGCCATCGAGCCGCTCGTCAAGCGGCGGCGTAAACAGGCGTAAGGGCCAAAGGCCGGAATCTGCAATGAAAACATTCCCGTAAGCGACCTCTACAGCCTGCTGATTCCGCTCCTCGGCGAGCGGCTGCATCGTGCCGCGCGCGCAGCGTGGCCGAAGTGATCAGCTACCAGGCGCCCGAGGAAATGGCCGGCGCACCAGCCTGGTACCTGGGCACCATCAGCTGGAATGGACGCAACGTTCCGGTGGTGTCATTCGAGGGCGCATGCGGACAGGCGCTGCCGGCTGCCGGCGGCCGCACGCGCATCGTCGTGTTCTACTGCCTGGGACAGAAGCTGCGAGTCGGGTTACTTCGGGGTTTTGACGCAGGGATTCCCGCAACTGGTGCGGGTCAATGCGGATGTCGTGAAGGCCGACTCCGAGCCGCACCTTCAACGAGCGCATGCCAGTGCTCTGCCAGGTGCGCATGATCAACGAGACGCCGCTGATTCCGGATCTCGAGCGCCTCGAAGAGATGATCAGCGAAGAGACTTCAGTCGCCGCCCGAGCTCGCGCCCAGATCACCGGCCAGCAGCTGCAGCGCCGCGAGCGCAGCGACCGCAGCGGTTTCGGTGCGCAGCGTCCGGGGCCCGAGGCGCAACGCCTCAAAGCCTGCCGCCAGCGCCGCATCGCGCTCACCGTTCGAAAGTCCGCCCTCCGGGCCGATCAGCAGCGGTTACCCGCCGGTGTCCTTGCAGCCCGCTGAGCGCATTGCTGCCCGACGCATCGAGCACGATCCGCAGTCCCGCATCGCTGGCTGGGGCCAGCCAGGAACCGAAATCGACCGGCGCATGAATGCGCGGCACGCGATTGCGCCCACACTGCTCACAGGCCCCGATGGCGATGCCGAGCCAATGATCGCGCTTGCGTTCCGCCTGGCTCGCCGTTGAGTTTGACAACGCTGCGCTCGGTCAGCACCGGTACGAGCTCCGCGACCCCGAGCTCAGTGGCCTTCTGCACCACCCAGTCCATGCGCTCTCCGCGCGATATGCCCTGCACGAGGGTGAGGGAGAGTGGGGACTCGCGCTCGACACTCCGGCATTCGCCGGCCTGCACGCGTACGACGATGCCCCTCGCATCCACGATGGTCGCCGGATATCCGCCGCCGTGCCCGTCGAAGAGCGTCAGCTCATCACCAGGGCCCAGCCGCAGCACGCGGCTCACGTGCGCAGCCGCGGCCTCGCTCAGGCTGACACGATGGCGCCCGCGCTGAGCGGCGCGATCGAGAATGGATGCGAGTCAGCGCACGTCGCGAGCCCGATGCCCTCGCGGGCAACTTCGACCATGAGTCGGATCTCCTCCATCGTCGATCACGTACGGCGGCATGAAGTGACAGCACGTTGCCGAGTGGCCGCAGTAACACACCCCGCTCGAGGCTGTGTCGATAAACGGTGAGACCACGCCGTTCGCGCCAGTCGTAAGGCCTCGCGACGAGCCTTGTCACGCGTCAGCTCGATGGCGACGATCATGCCGTGCTGGCGCACCTCCGCAACATGCGGATGATCGGTAAGGTCGCGGGCGAGCCGCGCCCATGAGCTGCGAGCGGTAGGCGGTTGCATCCGGATCACGTCGGTCATGCGCAAACAGCTCCAGACGTTGCCAGCGCCGCCGCGCATGCCAGCGGATTGCCGGTGTAGCTGTGCGAGTGCAGGAATGCGTGTGAGCGCGCGTACTCATCGTAGAACGCCTGGTAGATGCGGTTCGGTGGTGAGCACCGCCGAGAGCGGCAGGTAGCCGCCGGTCAGCCCCTTTGACGAGGCACAGGAAATCGGGCGGGATGCGCGCCTGCTCGCAGGCGAACATGCGTGCCGGTGCGGCCGAAACCGACCGCGATCTCGTCGGCGATCAGGTGCACTTCATGCCGATCGCACGCCTCGCGCAGCAATTGCAGATACACGGGATGATACATGCGCATGCTGCCGGCGCATTGCACCAGCGGCTCGACGATGACCGCCGCGACTTCATCAGCGTGTCGCTCGACAGCGCCTGCTCGCATGCGGCGCGAACTGCGGCGCGAATGAGCCTCCCAGCTTTCGCCCGGCTCGCGCTCGAAGCAATCGGGCGAGGGCACCGTGATCACATCCATCGAGCAGCGGCTGGTAGATGTCTCTTGTAGAGCGCGACGTTGCCGACCGCCAGCGCGCCGAGAGTCTCGCCGTGATAGCTGTTGCTCAGAGTGATGAAACGGCGCTTGGTGCTGCGGCCGAGGTTGCGCCAATAGTGAAAGCTCATCTTGATGGCAACTTCCACTGCGGCCGAGCCGTTGTCGGCGTAGAAACAGCGCGTCAGGCCCGTCGGGCGCGAGCCGCGTCAGCGCGCTCCGCCAGTTCGACGGCCGGCTCATGTGTGAAACCGGCGAGCAGGGCGTGCTCGAGCTGTTCGAGCTGCGCGGCGATGCGCGCGCTGATGAATGGATGTGCATGTCCGAAGAGGTTCACCCACCAGGAGCTGATCGCATCGATGTAGCGTCGCCCCGCGTAATCCTCGAGCCAGACCCCTTGGCCACGTCGGATCGGGAATCATCGGCAGCGACTCGTAGTCACGCATCTGGCTGCACGGGTGCCAGACGACCGCAAGATCGCGGCGCGCGAGTGAGGAATTGTCGACGGGCAGATCGTTCATGGCGGGCCAGCAGCGGAGGCCAGCATTCTGTAGGAGCCTGTCCGACTATGCCACCTGAGCCGATGGGCTGGCCCGGTTTCTGGCATGATCCGCTCCCAATCGTGCGGGCTCCACACGGCGGGAGCGGATGATCAGACGCAAGCCAGACAAGAGCGATCCGGCCGAGTCTCCGATCGATGTCGCGACCGGCTGGTTGCACAGCGCGCGCCGCGTCGAATCACCCAACCGCGATGCCCGGCCGCCGGGTGCGCAAGTCGACCTCATCGTCATTCACGGCATCAGTCTTCCGCCCGGAGAATTCGGCGGGCCGTGGATCGACCGGCTGTTCACCAATACGCTCCCGCCCGATGCGCATCCGTATTTCGCGACGATCGCGGATCGGCAGGTATCTGCCCATCTGCTCATCGACCGGCACGGGCGCGTCACGCAATACGTCCCGTTCCAGGAACGCGCCTGGCACGCCGGTCCTTCGAGCTATGAAGGCCGCACTGCCTGCAACGATTTCTCCATCGGCATCGAGCTCGAAGGCACTGATTCGACTGCGTACGAGGATGCTCAGTACGTGGCGCTCGCTCGCGTGGTGCGGGTCCTGTGCGAGACGTATCCGCGCCTGCGGCTAACAAGGCTCGCCGCGCACAGCGACATTGCGCCCGGACGCAAGACCGATCCGGGACCGAGCTTCGACTGGCCGCGCCTGAAAACCCTGATCGCGCTCGAGCAAAGCTCGAGCCCGGGCTACTGAGGGTTAATACGTGACTCTCCTCGCCCTGCTGCTGGGGTTGCTGCTCGAACGCTCCGCGACGCGCTTGCTGGACCTGCGCGAGCCGCCGCTGGTTCGACGGCTACCTCGACTGGGCGCTGACGCGCTTCCAGGACCTGCAAGGCGCCTCAGCCTTGCTGCTCACTGCACTGCTGGTCTTACTGCCGGTGCTTGCCGGTCGCATTCGTGGCGTGGGCGTTTCGCGAGGTGCCGACCGGAATCCTGTTCGTCTGCTTTGGCGCCTTTGTACTGGTCTTTTCGCTGGGACCGCGCGACCTGAAGACCGAGGTCGATGAATACCTGCAGGCAATGGAACGTGGCGACCGGGATGCCGCGGCTCGCGTCGCCCGTGAGATCACAGAGCATGATGCTGCGCAACGCACGGCGGATACCTCGAGCACACTCGAGGAGGCGATTTTCGTGCAGGCGAACAACCGTGCGTTCGGAGTTCTCTTCTGGTTCATGGCGCTGGCCCCGCCGGTGCCTGGCTGTTTCGCGTCAGTGATCTCATGCGAGCGGCGGGGCGTGTTTGAGTATCGCGGTCGAGCCGAGACTTCGAACGAACTACCCGAGTTCGTGTACGCGCTGCAGGTGATTCACGGCATCCTGGCCTGGGGACCGGCGCGGCTTGCTGGCGCTGGGCTATGCGCTCGTCGGAGGCTTCGGGCGTGCCAGTGAGCGCATGGCGGGATCTCATGCAGCGCGAGGGCCAGCAGTTCTTCGACGTCAATGACGAGCTGCTCGGCGGGGTAGGGCGTGCGGCGGTCGACGATGAGCCGCTCGAGGAGCTTGCAGGCGCTTCCCGATGCCGCGGATGTCAGGGCATGCATGCGCCTGGTGAACCGGGCCTTGCTGCTCTGGCTGGTGTTCGTCGCCACGCTGGTCCTGATCGGCTGGGTGCGCTGATGACAAGGGCAACTCTGGCACAACGCGCTCCATGAAACCTGTGCAGAGTTGCCGTGTTGCTCTTCGCCAGCAGCGTGCTGCTGCTGCGTGGCTTGCTGCGCTACCTGCGGTCAGCGCGCCTCCCGCTCAGCGCATCGTGAGCGTTGCCCCTCACCTCACCGAGCTCGTGTACGGCCGGAGCAGGCAATCGAATCGTGGGGGCGGACGCTTACAGCGACTATCCGGAGGAGGCCCGCGCCCTCCCACGCATCGGCGATGCGTTTCAGGTCGACTACGAGCGTGTGCTGGCGCTGCACCCGGACCTGGTGCTGGTCTGGGACACCGGCACTCCTGAACCCGTGATCGAAAAATTGCGCAGCCTCGGCTTGCGGGTCGAGCGCATCGCCACTGCGAGGCTCGAGGACATCGCCGAGGCGATCCGGCGCATTGGTGTGCTGGCTGGCACAGAGGCGCAGGCTGAGGAGGCGGCGGTCCATTTCACGGCACAGATTGCCGAACTGCGACGCAAGCACGCCCAAGATGCACCGGTCTCGGTATTTTTCCAGATCTCGGTGGCACCACTTTTTTACCATCAGCGGCGGGCATCTCATCAGCGACATCCTGGCGGTGTGCGGCGGGCGCAACATATTCGCGGACCTGAAGCAGCTGGCACCGCCTGTGAGTGTCGAAGCGGTACTCGAGCGCAATCCCGAGGTCATCATTGCCGGCAATGACAGCGCTACTGCCGATGATCCTCTGGCGTACTGGCGCCGCTGGCCGCAGCTCGCGGCGGTGCGCTACGGAAATCTGTACTTCGTCAGCGCCGACCGCGTGGCCCGGTCGACGACCCGATGTGGTCGACGGCACGGAAGAAATATGCCGTCTGCTGGCCGACGCGCGCGAGCACCTCGTCAATGTTCAGCCCCAAAAACCATGAGTGATATCCGTTCCAATCCTCAGCAGGGCAGTGCGTCGTACCCTCGACACGCAGCCACTGGCGGGTGCACCGGAGCGGCGGCGACCCCATCCGATGCCGATTGCGCGTCGGCTGCTCATGCTGGTCATTGTCCTCGGCGTACTCGCGGCGTTCTCGATGCTGGTGTGGCTCGTGGTGCAGATTCGCACGCTCACCGACAACTCGCGCGTTCCGACTGGCGACGATGTGCACCGCGCGGCGGAACTGTTCCGCACGCTCGCCTGGATCCTGAGCGCCTCGGTCATTGGAGTGGCGATCTGGATCGGCCATTTCGCCTTGCGCATCCGCCGCAGCCAGGTCTATCCGCCGCCGGGTTCACGCCAGCTACAGGTGCGTCGCGTTCTGAAGGGCGAGGAGGCGAACCGGATCGCGAGCATCTGCATGGCCGTGGCGGTGCTGTTGCTCATTTGCGGCCTGGCGCTCGCACCGCTGGTATTGCGCGCGCTCGCGCGCCTCGGCCTGTCGATACCGTGAAGCTAGCGCCGGTCTATTTGCGCCTGGTTCGCGATGCAGGTGTGCCAGCGCGGTTCCTGTTCCAGAGAACTTCGGATCCACGTTCGTAGCGCGCCAGCACGCGCGCCATGACGAACAGTAAATCGGAGAGTCGATTGAGGTAGCGCATGACCTCGGGCGCGACTGCTTCCGGCGCGCGCGAGCGTCCAGCAGACGTCGCTCGGCGCGGCGGCAGATGGCGCGTGCCAGGTGGCAGGCGGCGGCCGCGGGACCGCCGCCGGGGAGAATGAACTCCTTCAGGCGCGGCAGCTTTTCATTCAGCGCATCGAGATCCCGTTCCAGGCGCCCGACTTGCGCGTCCGTCACCGCGCGCGATGGCCGGGTATGCAGAGCTCGCCACCGAGGTCGAACAGGTCGTGCTGTACCTCCGTCAGGCAGTTCTGCACCCGCTTCGGTATGCGCCTGATGGCGAGCACCACTCCGAGCGCGCTGTTGACCTCGTCGACGGCGCCGTACGCCTCGACGCGCAGCGAATCCTTGACGGTGCGCGTGCCATCGCCCAGCCCGGTCGTGCCGTCATCCCCGTGCGTGTGTAGATCTTGCTGAGTCGATGGCCCATGCGTCGGATTGTGCCTCACCGGAACTCGTAGCGCGTCGCGACGAACAGGCTCCGGCCAGCCGTATTGTAGGTGCTGGCGAGCTCGTACTCGCTCATCGAGCGCGTTTTCGAGCCGCACCTGCACCGACCAGGCGGGGTCAGCGCGAGGCGGCCGTATAAATTGAGCAGCGTGTAGGGTGCGAGTCGCACGCCGCCAAAGTCATCGCGTGCACCGGTCATCAGCACGTCGAGACCGAACTCGTGTACGCCGAACGCTTTCACGACCGACACTGTGCCGCTGTACCTGGCGCGGCGCAGAAGCTGTTCGTGATTCGTCAGGTCGCGCGGATTCTGTGCGATGGCTTCCGCCCTGAGACTCCAATCGGCCGCGCGAATCTGGTAGGCGAGCTCGAGGCCTTCGATGCGCGCCCGATCGATGTTCTGGTTCTGCCCCTCGAAGGTGGTCGGATCGGTGACCACGAACTCGATGAGGTCGTCGATGTCATTGCGAAACGCATTCAAGGTGACGAGTTGATTCGCGCCGAGCTGCTGGCGGACGCCGACCTCGAGATTGCGCGAACTTTCCGGATCGAGGTCAGGGTTGCCGCCGAAGCCGAAGCGATCGGTGCTGTCGGGGCGCGGAACGCCGTTCCGGCCAGCAGGATCAATCGGGTTGCGGTACCGATGTCGAGCCCGTATTCCGCATTCCAGGTGGTCTCGCCGCCGAAAGTCTCGTGATCGGTGTAAGCGAGCGCCAGCAGGGCGTGATGCCGACCGAGATCGATGCGGTCCTGCACGTAACCCATGTTGACCGAGGTGTCCTCGTCGAAGCCGGTACCGAAAACCAGCGAATCGGTATTCTCGCGGCTCAGGAGCACCCCGGCAGTCAGCAGTTGATTGGTGCTGATGCGCAAATCGTTCTGCCAGTCCAGAGCGTTGCGGCGCGTGCGCGCGAGATCGGGCGATTGGTTCTGCTCGATGTCGTCCTCGATGCGGCTCAAGGTCACACGTGATTTCCACGCGTCGGTCCCGAAGGCAACGTCCGCGGCTGCGCTCGCGGTCCTGAAGTCCTGGCTCACCGGAATAAGGGAGAAATCCAGGTACTCCGTTGTCCCTTCCGAGTACCAGACCCGCGCGCCGAGCTCGGCAGATCCAAGCGACGTGCGACCCCGCACCGAAAAGCTCTGATTCTCGAAGCCGCTGTCGACGCTGCTGAGCGATTGAGCCGGGAATCCTGCGGTGTCCAGCCATACGCCGGTGATGCCGATTTCGCCCTGGTCGCCCTTGAACCCACCGCTGAAGGACGCTTCGCGAGTGTCGTAGCGGCCGTAGCCGACGCTCGCATCGAAACCACTCGCCGGGTACTTGCGCGTGATGATGTTGATCACGCCGCCGATCGCATCGGTGCCGTAAAGTGTCGAGCGCGGCCCTTTGACGATCTCGATGCGGTCCACGACATCCGGTGAAACGTTCTGGATCTGCGCCGCACCGATCGTTCCGGGGTTGATGCGCACGCCATCGACCAGCACGGTCGCGTGATTGCTGTCGGTGCCGCGGATGAACACTGAAGTCGTCTGACCGGGCCCGCCGTTGCGAGCGATGTCGATGCCGGCGTGAAACTGCAGCAGTGCGGAAATATCCGGCGCGAGCGAGCGCGCCAGGTCGTCACGGCTGATCAGGATGACGGGCGCCAGCACATCGCTGACCGCGGTTTCGGTACGCGTGGCCGTGACCATGGTCTCGCCGAGTGGCGCGACTGATTCGGCCGCGAAGGCCAGGTTGCTCGTTGCGGCAACTGCGGCCGCGAGACAAATACGCTGCAGGAACACGGACTGACTCCCCATGCACGCCCGCATGGTGTTGAAGTACGGAGGCCAGTCGCGGGAGGTCGGGGTGTTAGCCCAGTGCCATCGCCCACCGCGAAGCTGGTTGCGGCTGTCAGGCCGGTCTCCGGGCTTACGAGTGGGCCTTCAGTTCGGCCCTTCGGCATCGCCTTCCCACGCGTTGAGAGAAGTCCTCGCGGCGCAGTGGCATGAGGATGCCGTCTACTCGATCACCGTTGCGGGGCAGCGCCGGGGTTGTCGCTCGCGCGACGCACCGGCTTCCCGTGCACCTGACAGTGGAGCGGCAGACTAGGGAGCGGTCGCAGGCGTGTCAGGCGCCCGCCGGTGCGACTATTGCACCGGAGCAAGCTTGATCATCAGGCGGCCGCGACCGAGCCTTGAGTCCTGGTGCGAGACTTCAAACGAGTACGTAAGTGCCTCAGCGCTTGCGGCTTCGCGACTGGCGCGAATCTGCAACGCGTGCGGCAGATCATCGAGGCGTTTCACACCCAGCTCGCACTCGCGAACCGACACCAATACGCCCGCCCTGTTGGCCAGCGCCGGCGCGGGTGCCAGTAGTGATGCATGGATCGCGGCAGCCTGGGCCCCGTATTCGATCACGTGTATCGCGGATAACACGCCCATCCGACGCAAAGGGTGCTCCGGCTCGCGGTGGCTGTCGGCTTCACAGTGGATCTGCTGCGGATCCCAGCTTGAAACGCGCTCGATCAGGCACATGCGACCGGCATGCGGTATCAGCTTCAGGATCTCATCGCGTCCGAGCATCACGCTTCAACCCGGATGCCGATGCAGCGATCATCGTACTGGCGCACGCCGATGACACCGGAGCGCCGTGCCGCCAGCGCCTGGAGCAGCGGCAAGGCGCGAGCCGCCGGATTGGCGCGGCGCAGCTCCTCCAGTCCTGCATCCCGCATGGTGTCCTCGTTGCCCGCCTCACACAACGCCAGGTGCGCGATGGTGTGCGAAGTGCGCACGCGCGTGAGAAGCAATGCCACGGCCACAGGCTGCGCGACCGGCCGCTTGGCATGAAGTGGCGGGGGCGGGGGCACGTCGTAAAGCACGAGCAGCGCATCGGTGTCGTCGCAGCTCAGCAGCGCGAGCGTTTCGCGCAAGCCCGCCGCAAGATTGAAGTCGTAGGCTGACACTGCGCTCGACGCCCCGCGCGAAGCCGTGCCAATACTCCAATAGCCGGATGCGGCGTTGTGGACCGAGTTATGAAAGTCCGTGGGCGACACGGCGCGTGCCGGCTCCGCGAGCGCGAGACAGATCCGGTGGATGATTTCGATGTCCGCATCCGAGGTGGCGAATACCGATGCGAGCGTGGCCGGCAAGAGCGTCGATTCGGCCGTGGCATCCTGCGCCGCACGCAGTGCGAGCCGCACTCCGAGCGGAGCTCGTCGGCGTTCGTTGGCGGGCAGCAGCTCCGATTGGACTGCGCCGATCGGAGCTGGAACGTAGCCGCTCAGCCCGCGAAAGCACCGGCTGGGCATCGCGCCATGACGGCAAGCCCGGCGCGATCAGTCCCACCCCTGTACAAATGCACCGCTCATCGCCCGCTCCCGAAGATGAGCGAGCAATTGCTGCCGCCGAATCCGAATGAATTGCTGAGGCACGCGCCTCACCGGCGTTCGACGGGTCTCGAGCAGGATGTTCGCCTTCGATGGCTGGATCCTTTTCACGCGTGTTGAGGCTGCGTGGCATGAATCCCGCTTCGATGCAGAGCAGCGCTATCGCTGCCTCGACCATGCCGGCCGCGCCCAGCGTGTGACCCGTCCATCCTTTCGTCGAGCTCAGCGCCACGCCCGTACCGAACACTTCGCGCACCGCTCGGTCCTCGGCGAGATCATTAGCAGGCGTCGCTGTGCCGTGCAGGTTGATGTAGTCGACCTGGCGTGGCTCGAGCGTCGGCGCGCTGCAGCGCGGCGCGCATGGCAGCGCTGGCACCGCGCCCCTCGGGGTCTGGCGCGGACATGTGATGGGCGTCGCTGCTCTCCCCGTACCCGAGCAGCATCAGGTCACCTTCCCCGCGCTCGAGCAGTGCGAAGCCCGCCGCTTCGCCGATCGAGATGCCGTTGCGCTTCAGGTCCGCCGGACGACACGGCTCGCTGGACACGAGCTGCAGGAGTTGAACCCATAGAGCGTCGTCAGGCAGAGACTGTCGACGCCACCAACCACGGCGGCATCGCAGTCCCCGGCGCTGATAGCCCGCCGCGCGGACGCAAAGACCTTGGCACTGGAGGAGCAAGCAGTAGAGATCGCGAGCGTGGGCCCTTCGAGGCCGAGGTCGATGCGCACGAAGTCGGCCGCGCTGAAGATGTTCTGCGTGTAACGGTGCACGAAACCGTCGGGCAGCAGGTTGGCCTCACGATCGCGCTCCCGGTAGGCGAGCTCGGCCTGCTGCACGCCGGACGTGCTCGTACCGATGAACACCCCGATGCGCTCGGCACCGAACCTGGCGCGACGCTGCTCGACTTCAATGCGAAAGTCGTCCCCGCCAAGGCGAGTTGCGCCAGCCGGTTGTTGCGGCAGTCCCAGTGCGCGAGCTCGCTCCGCACCGGCCGTTGCAGTCCCGCCACCTCGCCGACGTAGGTGGGCAGCGCGCAATTCTCAACGGCCTGAGGCCGCAGCCCGCTGCGTTCGCCGAGCAGCGCCTCGAGGTGAGCACGGCGACCACCGCCGAGCGCCGAGGTCACGGTGTAGGCGCTAACGCGCAGCGGTTGCATCGCGCGCCGATCCCTCGTCGATCCAGTAGTCGTGAAAGTTGAACCAGTTGAAGGGCGCCGCGCGTACGTGTTCCTCGAGCCGGGTGGCGCAACGCTGCGCGCATTCGCGCAGGGATTCCTCGCGCCGCTCGCGCGGCAACTCGATGCGGCGCTCGAAGAGCTCGAGCTGGCACTCGTAGGAACGCCCGCCGCGGTAGACGCCGTATCCGAGCACCACCGGGATGCCGAGCGTGCCAGCGACGATCCAGGGTCCGGCTGGCAGGCGTATTGATCCGCCGAGAAAGCGCACCACCACAGAACGCTCATCAACGCGTGCGCGATCAGCCATCATGCCGACAATGTGTCCCGCTTCGAGCGCCTGCTTGATGTCGAGCACCAGGTCGGGCCCGCGTCTGGAGGCATCGATGATCCGCGAGGCCAGGATCGGATTGAGCCTCTCGAGCAGGCTCATTGCCATACGGCCGACCTGTCGGTCGAGCACGATGCTGATGGGCGCCTCGGCGCGACGCGTGCCTTTGATGCGTAGCGCCTCAAAGCTGCCGAAATGAGCGACGAGTAACAGACATCCTCGCGACCCTTGGATCGTCTGCAGCACGTTCTCGGCTACCCGCGCTTCGATCTGGAGTTTCTGATCATCATCGGCGAGCAGGTAGACGCGATCGATGAATACGGTCGCGAAGGTGTGAAAGTGTCGCAGGATTTCCCGGCGCGTGGCTCACGTTCGAGCACGCGGCGCAGATAATCCCGCGAAGCGCGGCGCGCGTCACCGGCCGTCAGGTAGAAGTACAGGACGATCGGCCACAGCACGAGACGCATGACGGTGCGACCGAGCAGCCGCGTGGTATTGACGAGCGCGCTGATCATGAAAGGCGTACTGCGCTCTGGGTAGCTGTCCCATGAGCGCAGCCCGCCAGCATCGTGGGGCACTGGTTTCATGGAGCTAGCCGCAACTGCGAGACATGATGAGCCCGGTCGCGATCGACCTCGCGCCCGACCGGCACAGAAAGCGGACTGAATTCGCATCCGATGCTCTCGAGTTCGATGCTGAGCTCGTCGCCGGGCCGCAGCGGAGCGAGGAACTTCACGGCCTCGAGGCGCTGCGCTGCTTGCGGCGTCCCCGCGCGCCGCGCAATCTCCTCGATGACGCGCTCGAGAATGGCCACGCCCGGCACGACGGGGTTGCCGGGAAAATGCCCGGCGAAATAGGGCTCATCGACCCGGATCAAGGTTCGGTGCGCTTCACTCATGCCGCGCTCCGAGCACCGCGAGCAAGGCGGCGCGAGGAACCTTCCGGTCTCGTTGCGCGGCAGGCGCTCGACGAGAATCAGCGGTCGGGGTACCAGCACGGGATCGAGTTGCTGCGCGAGCGCATACAGGATTGTGTCGCGGTCGACTCCGCGCGCCACCACTAACGCAGCGGGTCGCGCTTCGGCGCGCGGCAGGAAGACGATCCCATCATCGACTCCTGGAATCGCGAGCAGGCGCTGCGTCAGCTCGGAGAGCGAGGCGCGCTTGCCGGCAACTTTCACCAGGTCCGTGTCCCGTCCCACGAGGCGAAACTTCTGCGGGCTCTCGAGCTCGAGAAAATCAGGCAGGGGCACCGGCTGCGGCAGATGTGAACCGTGATAGATCGCTCCTGAGTCAGTCGGCTCGACCCACGCGCCGGGATAGGTCAGCCAATAATCCGATTCAACGGTGCGGCGGGAGGCCATGCTGCCTGCCTCGGTGCAGCCATAGATCTCGAACACGCGCGTGTTCCATCGTTGCTCCGCGTGCGCCGCAAGCTCGCGCTGCAGTGGCGCGGTTGCGGCAGATAATCAGCTCCACTGGGGGAAGGATGCGTCGGCAGCGAGACATGCGCGCAGATGCGCAGGCGTAGTGATCAGCACGCGCGGCGGCGGGACCGACGCCAATTCCGCGGTCACATCGGCTGGAAAGAGCGGCCGACCGTCACTCACCGCGCTCGCGCTGAGGAGAATCAGCGTCACGGTGGTTTCGAAGCCATACATGTGCTGCGGTGGGACGGTCGCTACGACGTTGAAGCGTCGCGCGCCCGACAGAAAGCGCTGGTGAGCGAGGCGCGCGGTCGCGAGCAGCGAGCTCCAGTCCTTCTCGTGTCCCGTCGGATGCCCGGTAGTGCCTGAGGTGAATGCGATCGCGATGGGCCCGGACCCGGGAATCGTCATTGGGGTCGCCACCCGCGGTGGCGCGCCGAGGCTCTCGACCGTCCGATCGTCCAGGAGACAATGATCCGGGTAGTGATCCTGGATCTCGCGCACCGCGAGAGGCGCGCGACTGGGCGGCAGGAGACTGACCTGCTCACGCTGGGCCGCCGCCAGGAATGCGATCAGGAAATTGCTGCGCCTCTCGCACAGATTGATCGCGTACGCGCTCGCGGGAGTGCCTGTGCGAGTGCTCCGGCTTGTGCGTAGACCTGCGCGGCGCTCACCGCACGGCCGTTGCACCAGATCACCACGTCGTCCGGCGCGTGGACCGCCGGAGCCGCGTTCATGAAGATCGCAACCGCACCGGTTTCAACTGGCGCAGGTACGCCAGGAAGCCCGGGTGCTCGAGATGGCGAAAATGCCAACGCCGCCACGCGTACTCGCCCACGAACACCGCGCCGATCAGGATGTAGTGCAGGAAGTTGGTCGCTAACGACCACAGCTCCGGCGCGGCGAACAGTGACAGCAGGACTGCAGAGAGTGTGAGGATCGCGAACACCACAACCCACAAGATAGTCACGGCGCGGGTGTAGGCGACGAAGTTCAGGCGGCAGCGAACCGCGCGCCAGGAGGGCGAATCGCGTCACCATCGGTTGCTGGCCGGGGCGCAATGAAGCCCCGAACACCACCAGAAGCGACAGCGGAATTGCGATCGGTGGCAGCAGCAGCACCCAGTGTGTTCCCTGCCAGCGAACGATCAGGGCGCTCACCACCAGACATCCGGCCAATACCAGCCACGCCCAGGCCCGACCGGAACGCAGTGCGGGGTAGAGGGGCAGGGCGCTCAGCGCTACGAGCGCCAGCCATTCCAGCCAGGGCCGCGGCCATATCACGGCCAGATGCACCAGCACGGGATAGGCCACGGCGGAAGGAACATCTGGGTGGGTCAGCTGGTGTTGCGGCGGGTCAGGATGTGAGCCGTCAGCTCCCTGAGCGAGGCGAATGCCGATCTGGTCCCAGGATCCTCGGAGCGCAGTTCGACGCCGTACTGCCGTTGAATGGCGAGGGCAATTTCGAGCGCATCGATCGAATCGAGCCCGAGGCTCCCGCGATCGAAGCCAAACAGCGGCGCCGTGGGCGAAATCTCGCCCGCAGCCACGCCCTGCAGGTTGAGCGCCTGCACCAGCAGCGCGGCGAGCGCCGCTTCTTCAGTCGTTTGCCCAGTCGTCGGAGATTGTGCCGTCGAAGAATCTGACACTGCCGTCACCGTAAACCCGCATCGAGATGCGCTAAGCTGATTGTATGGGGTCACCCGGCTGATGGAAACGCGATTGCGGACGATGCTGGATCGCGGCTCGCGCCGTTTCGGCACCGGTCTCTCGTTTGTCACGTTCGGAGTCGGGGCACGCTGCTGGAGCGTCACCTTGTTTCCGTTGTTGAGACTGATCTCAGCGGACAAGATGATCGCGCGGCGTCGTATCAACGGGGCGATGCGCCGGGTCATGGGCCTGTTCATCTGGTTCATGCGCAGCCTCGGCCTTCTCACCTACGAGCTGCACGGCCTCGACCGGCTTGCCCGCTCCGGACAGCTCATCGTCGCCAATCATCCGACCCTGATCGATGTGGTCTTCATGCTGTGGTTGACGCCGGATGTGGGGTGCGTCGTCAAGCGCGCGCTGTGGCGCAATCCCGCCCTGCGCTGGCCGGTGATCTGGGCCGGCTACATTCCGAACACTGAAGGCGCGCAACTCGTTCAGGATTGCGCGGGTGTCCTGAAGGGAGGCCGCTCATTGCTGATCTTTCCCGAAGGCACGCGCTCGGTGCCGGGTAAACCCCTCGCCCTCAAGCGCGGGGCGGCACAGGTCGCGCTCGCCTCGCGCGCTGACATCCGTGCCGGTCACCATTGTGTGCGACGTGCCGTTTCTCACCAAAGGTTCACATTGGTACCGGGTTCCACCACGACGGCCGCACTTTACGATAACGGTCGGCCAGCCGATCCCGGCGCACCGCTACGCCGGTGAGAACCAGCCGAATTCCATCCTGGCGCGTCACCTGACGACGCAGCTCGCGACGCACTTTTCGCGTGGCATCGAGACCGTGCTGCGTTCCCCGGCCGGCGTGCTCGCCACGAATCCGCCCGAGGGCTATTCGGCGAGCCTATAATGACGCCGGCGTTCCAGCGGCTCGAATCGATGCGCAGCGAACAAGAAGTTTTTGGACAGGTGAGGCGGGTGCTTGCCGATCTGTTCGAATTACCTCCCGAGAAGATCGTGCTGGACGCCAATCTCTACACGGATCTCGATATCGACAGTCTCGATGCGATCGATCTGATCCTGGAACTGAAGCAGATCACCGGTCGCAAGGTGCAGCCCGAACAGTTCCGCCACGTGCGCACGGTCGGCGACGTGGTGGCCGCGGTACGCCAGCTGATGCAGGACGAGACCGCGGCGTGACCGCCACGGCGACGCATCCAGAAGTCCTGAACGTCTGCAAGCGTCCTGCGGGTCTCGCGCTGCAATTACGCGTGCCGGACACGCCTCAGCTGGTTTCGCGGTCATTTTCCTGAGTGCCCTATCCTTCCTGGCGTCGTACAGCTCGCGTGGGCCATATCGTATGGCGAGGCAGTACTTCGGTTTCGAACCGGCGGTCGAGCGTGTCGTGGGCCTGAAGTTCCTGCGCGTGATACGGCCGGGTGCAGAGCTCGGACTGGAACTGGACTGGTCAGACGCCGAGCGCTCCTCGGCTTTCGATTCACTGAGCGCGAGTCCACCTGCTCTTCGGGGCGAGTTGTCCTGGTGCGATGATCCGGGCGTGCGCCGTCGTTCCGTACTTCGAGCATCCGCACACCCTCGAGGGCTGTGTGGATGCCCTGCGACGCAACGGCCTGAAATGCTGGATCGTCGATGACGGCTCCGGCCCCGCTGCCCAGGCAGTTGCGCAAAGAATCGCCGCGCGCGATTCCGGCGTAACGGTCCTTCCCCACACGGTCAATCGCGGCAAGGGCGCAGCGGTGCTCACCGGTTGCCGGGCCGCTAGCCGCCGGCGGTTTCACTCACGCCTTGCAGGTCGATGCCGACGGGCAGCATGACCTGGGCGATGTTCCGTTGCTACTGTCACGCGCCACACACAATCCCGACGCGTTGATCCTCGCAGTGCCGCAGTTCGATGCCTCGATACCCCGCTCACGGCGCTACGGTCGACATCTCACTCATCTGTGGGTATGGATCAACACATTGTCGCTCGACGTGACCGACTCGATGTGCGGCTTTCGGGTGTATCCGATCGAGCCGCTGCTCGCGCTCGCCGCCACCGAGCCCCTCGGCAGTCGCATGGACTTCGACACGGAGGTCGTGGTTCGTCTGCACTGGCGTGGTATCCCGATAGTCGAGGTGCCGACCCAGGTGCTCTACCCGCGCGGCGGCGGGTGTCGCATTTCAGGTTATGGCGCGACAACCTGCTCATCACCCGCATGCATGCGCGCCTGTTTTTCGGCATGCTGCGCCGATTGCCGCAATTGGTGGCGCGGCGATTGCGGGAGACCCGACACGCATGAACGCCGAGCCACTCTTCCAGGCCGAGATCAGCCTCGGAAATTCCATTCCACGATCTCGACCCCGCCGGCTACGTGTGGCATGGCCACTACGCGAAGTACCTGGAGCTCGCGCGCTGCGAGCTGCTCGAAGCAGTTCAACTACAACTACGACGCCATGACTCAGTCGGGGTACCTCTGGCCGGTGGTCGACCTGCAGTTGCGATTCCTGCGTCCGCTGCGTTTTGGCGATCGCGTCAAGGTTCGGGCGTCACTCGAGGAGTGGGAATACCGGCTGCGCATCGAATACCTGATTCGCAACGCCGCCACCGGCGAACGCCTGACGAAGGCGAGCACCGTGCAGGTGGCAGTGAGCGCCGCGAGCGGTGAGATGTGCCTGCGTTCGCCCGACATCCTGTTCGCACGACTGGGCGTGCCCGCGTGACGCGCTGGATGGTGGTGTGCATGCTGAACCTGTGGTTCGCCGGCGCCACGGCTCGCGCCGCAAGCCGCGCCCGATACCGGACTGTTCGAGCATTCCGTCACAGCAGCGCAGTTGCTGCACACGACGCTGGCGGCGCCCGCAGCCGAGCTCGCTGCTGCCAGGGTGTTGACAGGAAAGTTCGTGCAACGCCGCTACCTGCGCGGTCTCGATCGGCCCTTGATCTCGAGCGGCGATTTCATACTGGCACGCGAGTACGGCATCCTGTGGCGCACCGCCGCACCCTTTCCGTCGGAGTTCGTGCTCAGCACCAGCGGCATGACGAGTGCGTGACGGCGCAAGCGCTACGCGCCTGTCCTCCGCCGAGCGGCCCGCGCTGCGTGCTGCACTCGAAATGTTTTTCGCATTGTTCGCGCTGGACGTCACGCGCCTCGGCGACAGCTTCAAGCTTTACGGCGGGGAGCAGGGAGAGCACTGGCAGGTCGGGCTCAGGCCACGAGATGGTGGGCTCGCGCAGGTGTTCGAGCAGGCGGTGATCGGCGGCGCACGGACGGTCGAGCGTATTGAGCTGTCTTCCGCCGGGGTGACCGGACCGAGATCGAGCTCTCGGACACGCAAACGCGCTCGACGGCGCTCGATGCGGGCGAAGCGGCCCGCTTTCGCGAGTGAACGCACGCCGGCGACTGGCGGCCGGAGTGCTGCTGCTGGCTGTGGTGGGAGGCGTGTTCTGGGGTGGGTGCAACCACGTTTGCGCGTCGAGACAGATCTGCTGGACCTGCTTCCCCGCCACAGCTCCGACCAGCGGATCGAGGCCGCCGTCGATACATTCTCTGAGCGGCTGGCGCGCAAAGTGCTGTTCCTGGTAGGCGCAGCCGATCCGTCCGTGGCGAGTGCCGCGGCGCGCGCATTCGCAACTTCGCTGTCGCAATCCCGGGCATTCGATTCGGTGCGTGAGCGCATCGGCCAGGACCTGCAATCGAGCGTCGCTCTTTACCTGCAGCATCGCGCCAATCTCCTGTCGCATCAGGACCAGGAGACGCTCCAGAAGCGCCCCGACGGCCTGTATCGTTCGGCGATGCTGGCGCTCTACACGCCGGCGGGCCTGATGCGGCCCATCGACATCAGCCGCGACCCGCTCGGTCTTGGCACGGACTACCTGCTCGATCAAGTGCCGGCGCTGGGCAACGCTCACTTGCAGGGCTCACAACTCGTGGTGAGGCGTGACACTACTACGTTCGTGCTGGTGATCGCCGAAACTGCCGGAAGCCCTTTTGCAGGCGAGGTGCAGGATCGCGCGGAAACTGCCATCAGGATTGCAACCCAAGCGGCGCACGCAGCAACGCGCACGACGAGATCACTTTCCTGCAGTCGGGAGCGCTCCAGCATGCGACCCTGGCGACGCGCAAGTCACGCAGCGAAGTGGCGCTGTTCGGCACCATTGGAACCGTCGTCGTGCTGGTGCTGATGCTGGTCCTGTTCCGCGATTGGCGTGCGCCGGCGCTCGGCCTGCTCGCATTGAGTGCCGGCGCAGCCGCCGGGATCAGCGCAACGCACTTCGTCTTCGGTGAACTGCATCTGGTGGCGCTGGTATTCGGCTCGAGCCTGATCGGGGTCGCAATCGACTACTCCATGCACTTCTACGCCGATCAGTTTCGTGCACCCGGAACCTGGGTGCCGACGGATGCACTGGCGCACGTCGGCCGACCGATTCTCCTCGGCATGGCTGCGACGCTGCTCGGCTACGCAGGCCTGCTCTTGCTGCCGTTTCCGGGGCTCAAGCAGATGGCGCTCATCAGCATTGCCGGCCTCGCGGTTGCATGCGCGTGCGTGTTCCTGATCTTCCCCGCCGCGGCTCGTGGCTCCGGACGAGCGCTGCCACCGTGGTGTTCCCGCTTCATCGAGGCGATCGAGCGCCTCGGCAGCCATCTGGGCATGCGGCGTACGCGCTTTGTCCTCGGTGCAGTCCTGCTCACGTTCATCGGCTACGGCATCAGCCGCATCGAGTTTCCGCGACGACATTCGTTCGCTGCAAATGACTTCGCCCGCGCTCGCGCAGACAGAGCGGCAGGTCGGTCAGCTGCTCGGCAGCGCCGGTGAAAGCCGCTACTTCGTCGTGAGCGGTCACGATGCGCAATCGGTGCTCGAAGCCGACGAGCGCCTGGCGCAGGCGCTGCGCGCATTGCAAGGGCGTGGCACCATTGACACTTTCACAGCGGTGAGCAATTCCCTGCCATCACTCAAACGCCAGGAGCAGGTTCGCACCTTGGTCGAGAACACGGTTCTTGGCGGTAGCGGGCCTGCTGCCCCGGCTGATGAGCGAGCTGGGATTCGATGCGCACCTTATCGCGCGTGAGGTCGGGGCTTTCGCCGCTGCGCGCACTCCTCTCGAGCCCGGCGAGTGGCTGGCGAGCCCACTTTCCTCCGCGTACCGCGACCTGTGGCTGGGCGCGAGTGGGGGACGTTCCGCGACCGGTTGTCACGCTCGCAGGCATCCATGACGTCGGCGCGCTGCGCGATCTTGCCAGCACCCTGCCGGATGTCCGGTTCGTCGACCGCGTCGGTGAGATCTCCGCGGTGCTGGCGCGCTACCGGATCGCCGTGTCGGGCTCCTGGTGCTCGCGTATGCGGCGATCTTCATGGTGCTGGCGTGGCGCTACGGTCTGCGCGATGCAAGCTGGCTGCTCGCCGCGCCGCTCGGCGCAACTGTATTGACGCTGGCAGTTTGCGGGCGCCGCGGGTCTGCAGGTGAACCTGTTTGCGGTGCTTGGCTTGCTCCTGCTGGTCGCGCTCGGCGTCGACTACGCGATCTTTCTGCGCGAATCCAGCGCCGGGCGGACCACCGCCGTGCTGTCTGTGTCGCTGTCCGCACTGACCACCATGCTGGCTTTCGGACTGCTGGCGTTCAGCTCGACACCCTTGATTCGTTCCATCGGCCTCACGCTGCTGGTTGGTATCGGGTGTTGCTGGCTGATTGCCGTGGGCGGCGATGCGTGGCGCCGTTCGACACTGCAGTCCGGGGACACCAACGTGGCCGATGTGCTCATTATTGGTGCCGGGCCTGCTGGGCGCGATTGCCGGAGCACTGCTGGCGCGCCGCGGCTACGAAGTACTGGTGCTCGAAAGGCAGAAGTTCCCGCGCTTCTCGATCGGCGAAAGCCTGCTTGCCAACAGCATGCAGTTCATCGAGGGAGGCCGGCATGCTGGAGGCGGTGCTCGCCGGCGGATTCCAGTTCAAGAACGGCGCTGCATTCGTGCGCGACGGCGAATACTCGGACTACAACTTCTCCCAGAAAAGCGCTGCCGGGTACAGTTACACCTTCCAGGTGCCACGCGCCGACTTCGACAAGGTGCTGGCGGATGAAGCGGCGCGGCAAAGGCGCTGCGATCCGCTACGAGGTGGAGATCACCGCGGTGGATTTTTCAGGCGCGCATCGCCGCAGGTCACGGCGCGCGATCCTTCCGGTGAGGAGTCGCAACACCGGGCGCGGTTCGTGATCGATGCCAGCGGTTTTGGCCGCACGCTTCCCCGGCTCCTGAATCTCGAGCGTCCATCCGATTTTCCGGTACGAGCGGCGCTGTTCACGCACATCGAGGATCACGTCGAGGCCGGCGCGTTCGATCGCCAGAAGATTCAGCGTCAGCATTCATCCGCGCGGAACGCGAGGTCTGGTACTGGCTGATACCGTTCTCGAACGGGCGCAGCTCCCTGGGTGTCGTCGCCTCGCGCGAGGTTTCACCAGCGCTACCAGGGGCAGCACCAGCGAGCGCCTCTGGCAGATCGTGGGCGAAGAGCCCTCGCTGGCGAAGTTGCTGTCGCAGGCGCGACCGGTGGCGCAAGTGGGAGAGATCGTCGGCTATGCCGCCAAGCGTGACCCGGCTGCACGGCGACGGATTCGTACTGCTTGGCAACGCCGCGGAGTTCCTCGATCCGGTGTTCTCCTCGGGCGTCACGATCGCCATGCAGTCCGCGAGTCTCGCGGCGCACGCCATCGACCGGCAGTTGCAAGGTGAAACCGTGGACTGGAGCGCCGCGTTCGATAAGCCGCTCAAGTACGGTGTGGAAACGTTTCGCGCCTTCGTCAATAGGCTGGTACTGACGGAACTCTTCAGGATGTCATCTTCTACCCTCGTCAGGAGGAACAGATCCGCCGCCACATCTGCTCCGTGCTGGCCGGTTATGCATGGGACAGGGCAAATCCGTACACGGGTGCGCATGCGCAGCGGCGCCTCGGTGCGCTGGCGAGATTGTGCCGGGATGCGTAGCTGCCCTGGCGCCCCGATCGTGATGCTCGCCGCCCTCAGCGTGTCCTGTGCGAGTGGACCTCCGAGGCAGGATAAGACCGAGACCAGCGGCTCCCTGGCCGCTGCTGGCTCCGTCAACGCTGGGCGTAGCGCGACAGGCGAATCAGCGGTTACAAGCCGCCTATGGTGAGCGCCAAATCAGTCTCGATTGTGTCGTGACGGTGAATGCAGATCATCTGACTGTGATCGGGCTGCGTGCCCGGCGGGCCCAGGATGTTCACCATCGATTACGACGGCAGACAGGTGACGGCACAAAAGAGCACCGACGTGCCTGAAGCGCTGCAGCCGGAGCTCTTGCTCAACGACCTGCAGCTCACGCCTTCTGGCCGCGATCGGCCCTGGAGCAAGCGCTGGCAGACTCGAGCTGGGCGGTGGCAGAGCCGGACCCGCGCACGCGCCGCCTGACGCGAGATCGCAAGCTCATCGCCGAGTGCACTACGCCACGCCTGATCCCTGGACGGGACGGGCATGGCTGGTCAATTTCGAACGCAGCTATTCGATCACGATTGATTCGCGGCCGCTCTGAATGATCCGCGGCGCTGGTGCAATGACGATGAGCAGCGAATCCTTGCAGCATTCCGATCGAAGAACTGCTCCCTGCAGCGCGGCGATATGCTGTTGATCGATTGCCTGCACGATTTCGGACCTGATCACGTCGAGGTTGGGGCCATGGTGACAGCGCCTCATCCTTTGATTGATGAGGGCCGCGGTATGCCAGCGTGGGTGGGCATCGAGATGATGGCCCAGGCCGTCTCGGTATTCTCAGGGCTCGAGTTGCGTGCTCAGGGAATGCCGCCCCGCATCGGACTGCTGCTTGGTGCACGCCTTTACCAAGCGCGGGTGCCATTTTTCCGCGTCGGCGCCAGGCTGAGGGTGCGTGCGGAGCTGTCGCTGCGCGATGCGCAGGGGACTCGGTGTGTTCGAATGCACGATTCGCGAACGCGATGAGGTGCTCGCGCAAGGGCAGGTCAGGGGTTCGTGCCGAAAGACATCGATGCATTCCTGAGGTCCGACGTGTATGGCTGAGTGGGTGTTGATCACGGGCTCCAGTCGCGGCATCGGCGCGGCGATCGCACGACGCCTCGCGCGCGATGGCTGCAATCTGGTGCTTCACTGCCGCAGCGACCGGCCGGCTGTCGAGGCGGTGGCGAGCGAGACGCGTGCTGCAGGCGCCGAGACGCGAATCGTGCAGTTCGATGTCGCCGATCGGGCGATGACCAGATCGATCCTGAATGCCGATGTCGAGGCACATGGCGCCTACTACGGCGTGATCTGCAACGCCGGCATCGCCCGGGATGGCGCTCTTCCCGCGTTGTCGGACGAGGACTGGGACAGCGTGCTGCGAACCAATCTCGATGGCTTCTATAACGTCGTGCAGCCGCTCGTGATGCCGATGATCCGTCGTCGCAAGCCAGGGAGAATTGTGACGCTGTCCTCAGTTTCAGGCGTGATCGGTAATCGCGGCCAGGTCAACTACAGCGCAGCGAAGGCCGGTATAATCGGCGCCACCAAGGCGCTCGCCGTGGAATTGGCGAGTCGTGCAATCACCGTCAATTGCGTGGCACCAGGACTCATCCGCACCGCAATGAGTGCAGATGCTCCGATCGAAGAAGTACTGAAGATGATTCCCGCGCAACGGGTCGGCGAACCCGATGAAGTCGCCGCCGTGGTGAGCTTCCTCATGTCCGAATCGGCGTCTTACGTCACGCGCCAGGTGATCGGCGTCAATGGTGGCATTTGCTGATGCGAGGCCAACGGCACGCGGCGCGTCGCCGTCACTGGCATGGGTGGCATCACCTCGATCGGACAAAGCTGGCCCGAAATTGAACGCAACCTCCGTGCCCACACCAGCGGGATCGAACACATGGCGGAGTGGACCCGCTACCACGGAGCTCAACACCCGGCTCGGCGGCCCGGTGCGCAACTTCAGCGCGCCAGCCCACTTCACGCGCAAGGTGACCCGCTCCATGGGTCGTGTGTCATTGCTTGCGACCTGCGCCACGGAGATGGCATTGACACATGCGGGCCTGCTCCAGGACGAATCGATCCGTGATGGCCGCATGGGAGTGGCGTATGGATCCTCGACCGGAAGTCCCGACGCCGTCCGCGACTTCGGCGACATGCTCTCGACCTGCCGCATGGGCAACATCAACGCGACGACCTATCTCAGGATGATGCCGCACACTACTGCCGCCAACATCGGTGTGTACTTCGGCCTCAAGGGGCGCGTTATTCCCGCTTCCAGCGCCTGCACCTCCGGCAGCCACTCGATCGGTTACGCGTACGAGTCCATCAAGTTCGGCAGGCAGCTGATGATGGTGGCGGGTGGGGCGGAGGAGTTGTGCGCGAGCGAAGCGGCGGTGTTCGACACCCTGTACGCGACCAGCACGCGCAACCAGATGCCGAAGACCACTCCGCGGCCGTTCGATCGCGATCGCGACGGCCTGGTGATCGGGGAGGGCGCGTGCACACTGGTACTCGAGGATCTGCAGCATGCCATCGCGCGCGGCGCGCGGATTCATGCGGAGATCGTCGGTTTCGGCAGCAACGCCGATGGCGATCACCTCACTCATCCCAACACCAACACCATGCAGCGCGCCATGCAGATGGCGCTCGAAGACGCGGGCGTTCCTGCGAGGGCCGTCGGCTACGTCAATGCTCACGCGACAGCAACCGAGCAGGGAGACATCGCCGAGACTCAGGCCACTGCCAGGCTGTTCGGCCCGCGCGTGCCCATAAGCTCGCTCAAGGGCCATATCGGCCATACGCTGGGTGCTTGCGGAGCGATCGAAAGCTGGGCGACCATCGAGATGCTCAATTCGGACTGGTATGCGCCCACGCTCAATCTCGACAATATCGATGAGCGCTGCGGCGAACTCGACTACATCGCGCGCGAGGGCCGGCGTACGCAGTGCGAATATGCGATGAACAACAACTTCGCCTTCGGTGGCATCAACACTTCGTTGTTGTTCCGCCGCATGAGCTGAAGCGCCACAGGGTCAACCACAAACCGTCAGAGGCAAACCATGCGCATGAAGAGGATGCTGACAGTCATGTTCGGAGCTGTCCTGGTGATCGGCCTGGCGCAGGCCCGCGATACGCACCTGAAGCTGCCGCTCAAGGATGCGATGGAGACCGCGGACTTCAAGGCCAAGACCGACCCGAACATCAAGCTGTTCTTCGGCGTCCAGGGCCATTCCAAGCCGGCGCAGAGCTTCGGCATCGTCAAGACCAACAAGAAGACCAACTTCTTCAACAAGTCCGACAAGGAAGGCTGCGAGTGGGTGTTTCTCTCGGCCATCCTGGCATTGCAGGAGGCCGCGCGACAGCGAGGCGGCGACGCGGTGGTCAATATCAAGAGCAACTATAAGAACGTCGAGTTCACCAGCGAGACCGAATACGAATGTGGCGCAGGGGCCGTAACGGGCGGCGTCGCACTCATCGGCGGAGATCGTCAAGCTCTGATGCAATCCGATTTCCTGCGCGCCGCTCTGCAGGCAGCCGAAGCTGCTGCGGGCTCATCAAGCCCCCTGTATCAGAGCAATCTCGAGGTACGCACCAAGGCGGACAAGTCGCCTGTCACCGCAGCGGACGTGCAGGCCGAGAAGCTCATTCGTTCGCTGATCGAGGAGCGCTTCCCGACACACGGGTTCTACGGCGAGGAGACCGGCGAGCGCGATCGCGGCGCCGAATATCTGTGGCTGGTCGATCCGATCGACGGCACCAAGGCCTTCGTGCGCGAATACCCGATGTTCTCGACTCAGATCGCGCTCATGCATCGCGGCGAGCTGATCGTGGGCGTATCGATCGCGCCGGTGTATGGCGAGCTGGCCTATGCCGAAAGGGGCGGCGCCTGGCTCAATGGGCGGCAGATTCACGTGAGTGACACTAAAAGCATCGAGGGACTCATCGGTTTCCACCGGCAATCTCAAGTCGCTGGCGCGTGGCAGGCAATGGACCGCGTATGGCGAAATCGTGGCGCGCGCGGATCGCATCCGCGGCTATGGAGCAATACGTAGCTGA
>ERZ1370068.8908-contig-7725_pt1 | contig 46537 bp, 61 predicted proteins | sample MGYA00561227_ERZ1370068 | MGnify/ENA primary metagenome ERZ1370068 (study PRJEB38410, sample SAMEA6850437) | metagenome | study: Metagenomic assessment of the ecological functions of the soil: analysis of the soil microbiota associated with the... | reverse complement strand
TGCCGCGTTCAGTTACACGTATTGCTCTTCCACGACGAACGAGCGATGAACACGACGCCGCGTCGCGGGCACATCGAGGTACCTCGGTGACGGCTGCTCTCGATGAAGCGCCGGACAGCGTGGACGGGGCGCCGCGCCCCGTGGCCAGAGCGTGGGCCCCGGCTCGATCCAGCCGTACCCGTCTCCGCGGCCGTGGCCGGCACCGCGCGAGCAGCACGATGCGCCCCGGATGCTCCGTTCACGAAGGTCGGCGGCCTGGGCCGTTACGCGGTCCATGAACGCGGCCTCTTCCAGCACGAGGTGGTCCGAGGGAACACCGCCACGATGGCGTCAGGCGCGCCGGCTGGCGGATCCAGTGCACCGGGAGGAGCACGCCGCCGGCAGTTCCGCGGTCCGCCGACTGCAGGAGCACGGTCGCGCCGTGGCCGGTCATCGCCGCCGCCAGGTACCCGGCATGCCGCCTCGGCGCCGACGACGACCGTGCGCTCGGCCGGGATGCGCGCGCCCCGCGCGATCCAGCGGTCTGCTGGAGAAGCGAGCGCGAGCCCGTCAGCGTCGACGTATTGCTTCGGCCGGCTCGTCACCGCATACGATGCGCGTCAGCGGCCGAAGGCGAACGCCCTCACCGCCGGCGAGGATCAGGCCCCACAAGCTCGCCGGTCGTCGCCTCGGGGAGTTCGCTGCGGAAAGTCCTCGCGGGCAGTCAGGACCGCCATGCGTCGACGAGCATGCAACGCCGACGCCACGCGCATCGCCGGACGCGACGGCTCGCTGAATTCCTTCGCGCGCGTTCTCGAACGCGTTCGGGCCCGGCCGATCGACCACCACGCCGACGACAACATGTCGCCACGAACGACATCGTGACGAGCGCCGGCGTCACCGTCGACGCCTCACAGCCGTGATCAGCGGCGGATGCGCTCAGCCTCGGCTGGCCGCTGGTCGCGCTCTCCGCTCGGGCAGGAGCCCCTGGCGCGCTCGGGACACACCTCCCGCTCGCTGTCGTAGGCAATGCCGTGGCTCGCGCAGCGCATGACCGGACCTCGGATCCCTCTGGCCGGCTGCCGGGGTCCGGGGCCCGTCACGGGGCCAGGGGAACTGGCGCCAGGCTCAGCGGCCCGGTAGCCTCGCCCCGGCTGCCGGCATGGACGCGTGCACCCTTCTGCCGTCAGTTGTGACGCCACTGCCCATCGACCCACACCGTGCCGTTCGCCTGAGTCTCCCAGTGTCCCGGCACCCAGGCGAATCCCTGCGGCGGGATCGTCCAGTGACCCGGTACCCAGACGTAGCGTCCGGTTGGCTTGCTGCCACGTGTAGGATCCGGGCACCCAGACGTAGCTCGGGCTGGGCTGAGCCGGCACCACCTTCCGGCGGTGCGGCCGGCGGCGGTGGCGGTGCCTGCACCGTCGTGGGCGACAGATCGTGCAGCCACCCAGGATCAGGAGCGACATCGCGAGCGCTCCAAGTGCAGACCGAGTCTTCATCGTTTTCCCTCCGCTTCCGCTCGATCGCTCGCGCTGCGTCTTCGATCGCTCCGCGCGAGGCTTCGATCTGCTTCTGCGGCGCGCCGCCGGTCTGCCGCGCGTGGGGCCCGCTCGGACGCTCGAGGCTTCCGAGTTGATCCGCGATCGCGCCTTCTGAATGTCAAGCGCGAGAGCAAGGCGCATGCCACGGAGCGTCGTCGGATCGACACGCGCGGTACGCGCCGTAACCTCGCGAGAACGTGAAGCGAATACCGGTGAGCTCGAACGCCATGCTGTCGCCCGCACGCCGCCCTGTCGTGCGTGCGACGCGTGCTACACTGAGCGCCCCGTGGGACTGAGACTTCGCCTGGTCCTACTCCTTCTCGTGCCGATGGTCTTGGTCGTCGGCACTCTTCGCGTCCCTCCTCGTCCGGGAACAGCGCGCGCAGCGCGCGAGCCGAGTTCGATCTGCGGGTGAGCGTCACGAGTGCGGCGATCCGGCTTGCCGTCGAGAACGCGCTCCGCGAGCGGCACGCTGGCCGACGTCGAGCGCCTCGCCAAGGACCTGGTCGTGAAGCAGACCGGAGATCGTCCGGATCCGGCTGCTGGACCGGAATCTCGCGACCGCGAGTCGATGCGAACCTCCTCGCCGGCGACCCGGGCGTGTCGCTCGATCGGCATCGCTCCGTACGGGACACGGGCCAGCCGGCCGGCGTCGCGCGCCAAAGCGGTGGCTTGCGGATCCACACCGTGTTGCTGCCGGTGCGGTCCTCCGGGAACGACGAGGGAGTGCTCGAGGTCGACTACGTCGCCGGCCGCCTGGAAGCCGATATCCTCGGCGACAGGTACAAGATCGTGCTGCAGGGCAGCCGTCCTCGTGCTCCTGCTTGGGCCTGATCACCTGGGCGGCCCTGCACCGTCTCGTGTTCCGGCCGCTCACCGACCTGATGGACGGGATCGAGCGCGTCGCGACCGGCGAATCGCGCGCGCCCATCCCGGTCCGGAGCGGCGATGAGCTGGGGCCAGGTGGCCGACAGCCTTCAACCGGATGACCGAGCGGCTCGAGGAGGCCCGGCAGCGGGTGGAGGCGGAGACGGACCGGTCGCTCGAGCTCATGCGGCGGCTGCGCCAGACCGAGTCGCTTGCGATCGCCGGCAAGCTCTGCTCGAGCATCGCCCACGAGGTCGGGGACGCCGCTCAACATCATCGCGGGGCGAGCCGAGCTGATGCTCCGCGCGCTGCCGGCGGATTCTCCGCTCCGGGAGGATCTGAACGTCATCGTCACCCAGATCGATCGGATCTCCCGGATGATCCGCGCGGCGCTGGACCCGTTCCGTCAGCGCGAGCCCGCGCGGGCAGCCGTCGCGCCTGGACTCGGTCGCGGAAGGGCTCCAGCCGCCTGCTCCAGCACTTCGCGAAGAGCCGCGGGGTGAACCTCGCGGTCTCGCTGCCGGAGACCTGCCGCCGGTGCATGTCGATCCGGGGCACCTCCAGCAGGTCTCTGATCAATCTCCTCACGAATGCCATCGAGGCGACGCCCGGCGGGGGCGGGTCCAGGTCACGGGCACGTCCCTGGCGCTGACGACGGCCGCCCTGGCGTCGCCATCGCGGTGCAGGACACAGGGGCGGGGATCCCGGAGCACGTCCTGCCTCGAATCTTCGATCCCTTCTTCAGCACGAAGCCCGCCGCACGAGGGCGCCGGACTCGGGCCTCGCGATCTGCCGGGATCTCGTGCGGTCGAACGGAAGCGAGATCCGGGTCGCCAGCACGCCCGGCGACGGGCACCACGTTCACCGTCTGGCTGCCGGAAGCAAGTCCGAAGACAGGAGGGAGCAGTCATGAAACCGCGAATCCTCGTCGTGGACAACGATGCTGACATGGTCGCGCTTCTCCGGCGGCACCTCGAGGGAGAGGGCTGGGCGGTGACGGCGGTCACCGGAGGCGAGGACGCGCAGACCGCGCTGGGACGCGGAGGAGTACGCGGTGGTCCTGACCGACCTGGTCATGGAGCCCGATCGACGGCCTGGGCGTGCTCCGCGAGGCCCAGCGCGCAGCCGCGGGCCCGAGTCGTCCTCATGACCGCGTTCGGCAGCCTCGAGAGCGCGATCGACGCGATGCGCCAGGGCGCGTACGACTACCTGACGAAGCCGTTCAAGCTTCCGGAGCTGTCGCTGGTCGTCAAGCGCGCCGTCGAGGATCAGCAGCTGCGCGAGGAGAACCGTCGGCTCCGGGCCGAGGTCGAGCGGCGCTACAGCTTCGACAACATCCTCGGCCGCTCGAAGGCCATGCAGAGTGTGTTCGAGCAGATCCGCGTGGTGGCCGACACCGACGCCCCGGTGCTCCTCCTGGGCGACAGCGGATCGGGCAAAGAGCTGGTGGCGCGGGCCATTCATTGGCACAGCGGCCGCCGCGACGGCCGCTTCGTCGCCGTCAACTGCGCCGCCATCCCCGAGACACTGCTGGAATCCGAGCTGTTCGGTCACGAGCGCGGAGCGTTCACGGGCGCCGACCGGAAGCGCCGGGGCCTGTTCGTCGAGGCTGAGGGCGGCACCCTCCTCCTCGACGAGATCGCCGAAATGCCGCCAGTCGCTCCAGGTGAAGCTGCTCCGAGCGCTCCAGGATCGCGTCGTGCGGCCGGTCGGCGGCAACGAGGAGATCAAGGTGGATCTCCGCCTCATCAGCGCCACCAATCGAGACCTCCCCTCCTTCGTGCGGCAGGGTAAGTTCCGCGAGGATCTCTACTACCGTCTGGCCGTCATCCCGATCCGGATTCCGAGCCTCAAGGAACGGCCCGGAGGACATTCCGCTCCTGGCCGAGCACTTCCTGAAGCGCGTAGCGGCGGGATGGGCAAGGAGCTCGAGGGCTTCGACGAGGACGCGATCAAGTGGCTCCACGAGCACAACTGGCCGGGGAACGTCCGCGAGCTGGAGAACGTCGTCGAGCGGGCGGCCACCTTGGCCAAGGGCGCACCATCTCGCGGGACGACCTCCGGATCGAGTTCACCCCGGGCTCCACCGGTGAGCTGGGCGTGCGTCCGTCGCTCGCCGAGGTGGAGACCCAGTACATCCGCCGCAGTCCTCGACGAGGTCCGGGGCGACAAGCGGGCGCGCGGCGCGCATCCTCGGGATCAGCGTGCGGACCCTTCAGCGGATGCAGGCGAACATGGTCCGTGTCGGGCCTGGCCTGATGGACTCGCAGCCGTGACCTGGCACGGTCTTTGCTCGTCAGTTACATGGTATGCAGGATCGGTTCGGGCGGCCAGGTGTCGCTGTGCGTGACACCGAGGGAGCTCCGGAGGCCGACGGCGCGGGTGCTTGTCGTCGATGACGACGACGAGATGCGCGCTTGTCCTGCGACGAATGCTCGAGTCGGAGGGATACCGACGTGACCGAGCGGAGCCGGGCCACCCATGTCCTGGAGGCGCTCCGGTACGCACCCCGTTCGACCTGGTGATCCTCGACAAGGAGATGCCGGGGCTCACGGGTCTCGATCTCCCTGCCGGTGCTGCGCCGCGAGTTTCCGCGAGCTGCCCGTCGTGTTCGTGACCGCGTTCGGTGGCCGCCAGGTGGCCAGCCAGCGCGCTTCGCCTCGGCGCCACGAGCTATCTCGAGAAGCCGTTCAGGCTCGCGCAGCTCCGCGACGCCATCGGCGGCATCTTTCGCGTCCCGCGACGAGCCGCGGGCCGGGCTGACGAGCCGCAGCGTGCCCCGGAGTGCCGCGGTGAGCGCGGCAGAATTGTCCTTCCGCACCCGTAGCAGGGCGTCATCGTCCGCCGGGCGGCCGGCGCTCGATGCGACCCTCGACCCGGAGACCCGGCGCGCGTTACACCGAGGCCCTCAGGCCTTGCGCCGGGCCGGCGTGGATTTCTCTGATCGGGGCGCCCATGCGGTCGGCTCCGTACACCGGGATCGTTCGTGACACGAAGGACCTGGACGTGTTCCTGCGGCGGGCAGGACTGCGGGCGCGGCGCTCGCCGTGCTGGCCGACGCGGGTTTCGCGACCGAGCTCACGTTCCCGCACTGGCTGGGAAGGCCCATGCGGGGGACCGCCTTCATCGACCTGATCTTCAGCGCGGGCAACGGCGTCGCCGTCGGTGGACGACCTGTGGTTCGCGCACGCCACGCACCGGCGACGTCCTCGGCATCCCGGTTCGGCTCTGCCCGCCCGAGGAGATGATCTGGTCGAAGGCCTTCATCATGGAGCGCGAGCGCTACGACGGCGCGGACATCGCCCACCTGATCTGGCGTGCGGGCGCGAGCTGGACTGGGGCCGCCTGCTCCGGCGGTTCGGTCGGCGCTGGCGCGTGCTGCTGAGCCACCTCGTGCTCTTCGGCTTCATCGTATCCGGGCGAGCAGGGACGTGATCCCGGACGCGGTGCATGGCCGATCTCCTCCGGCGGCTGCGACCGGAGCGGGCCGAGCCGGCCCCGAGCGGTCGCGTCTGCGAGGGGACGCTGCTCTCCCGGGAGCAGTACCTGGTGGACGTGACCGAGGCGCGACTACGCGGACGGCCGCCTGACGCCCCGCGGAGAGATGACGGCTGCCGAGATCGCTCACTGGACGGCCGCGAGTCACATCGAACCCCGATCGCACTGCCCCGTCCGACTCCCAACCTGTCCGATGTTCCGCCGGGATGGACGCCCGGGCCCTGCGATGCGCGTCGCCGCCGTCGGTGACCTGCACTGCACCAAGACGTCGCAGGGCGCGCTTCCAGCCCATGCTTCGCCGCCGCCAGCGCCCGAGGCCGGACGTTCTGCTCCTCGTGCGGCGACCTCGACGGACTACGGGCTGCCCGAGGAGGCGCGCGTGCTCGCGCGCGAGCTGGCCGCCGCGCTCCGCATCCCCGCCGTGGGTGTCTTCGGGAACCACGACTACGAGTCGGGGCAGCAGGATGAGGTCGTGCAGATCCTCCGGGAGGCCGGGGTCAGTCATCCTCGACGGGGACGGCGTCGAGGTCGCGGGCATCGGCATCGCGCGGCGTGAAGGGCCTCGGTGGCGGCTTCGGGGAGCGGGCGCCTTCAGCCCTGGGGCGAGGACATCATGAAGCGCTTCGTCCGGGAGGCGGTCGACGAGGCGCTCAAGCTCGAGTCGCGCGCTGGCCCGGCTCCGGACGCCGCAGCGCGTGGCGGTCCTGCACTACTCGCCGATCCAGGGGACGGTGGAGGGGGAGCCGCCCGAGCTCTACCCATTCCTGGGGTCGAGCCGTCTGCGGAGCCGCTGAACCGCTACGAAGTGGCGGCGGTCTTTCACGGTCATGCGCATCGCGGCCGTCCCGAGGCCCGGACGCGCGCCGGTGTCCCGTGTACAACGTGTGCTTTGCCGCTTGCTGCGCGAGCTCTATCCCGACCGGCCGCCTGGTCAGGATCGTCGACCTGCCCGTCCCCTCGGCCTCGACCCCGCGCCCGCGGACTGAGCCGGGACGCCAGGTCGAGCCGAGGAGGCCCGGAACTCAAGACTTCCGAGTCAGGTCGAGTGGCCCGTACCGCACCGGCACGTCCGGACCGCCTGCGAACTCGCCGGTGAGCCTGCCGGACGCGAGTTCGAGCACCAGCGTGCCGCCGCCGACGAGCTCGAAGTAGAGGCCTCGGCTCGTGAACCGACCCTCGCGTGCGCACCGTGTCGGCGATGCCTCCGTCAATGAAGGTCACCGGTGAGCGACGGCGGCCGGGCGGTCGGGCCCTCCGTGACGATCATCCTGACCGCGCCGCCGTGGGCGCCAGCGTTGCCGTCCGTCCAGCGTCCCGCGTCCAGACGCCGACCAGGTTGCATCGCTCGCGCGCACCGTCGACGGCCGGCGTCGGCCGGAGACCCCGGCCCCGCGACGGCGGCGAGCGTGGCGAAGTGTGAAGGCTACGATCGGGCGCAAGTCCGCATGGCTCGTCTCCCCAGGGCGTCACTGGCCGCTTCCGGTGGCCCTTCTGCGCGTGCTGCTCGCGACGGTGCGTGCCGCCACGCCAGGCGGCACGCTGCCGTAGCGGCCTTCCCGCTCGGCCGCTTGCTTGATGTGCTCCGTACTGCCGCTGCTCCTTCGCGTTCACCCCTTTGAGATGCCGTCGTCAGGCATTGGGTGTCGTCCTCCGCCTCGTCAGACCCAGAGCTCCGACTCGACCGTGCCCAGCCGCAATGACCGCAGCAGAACAGGCGCCTTCGGAGTCTTCCACCCCGTGGCCGATGATCCGGCAGCCGCGGGTCGCGCGTTGGCGCAGGAGCTGGATCGCGCACTCGAAGCAGTCGCACGTGCGCCGGCGCCCCCAGGCGTCGATCGACACGGCTGTCGTAATCGCTTGCCGCAGACGTCACATCGAGGTCATCCCTGGACTCCGAGATATCGATGAGCGCCAGCTTGGACCGGGGGTCGAAGCGGCGCGCGAGGTGTCCGGGGGCTGCACGAGGATGACCTCCAGCGTCGGGCGCACTCGCGCCTCTAGGAGGTGTGCCGCCGTGCGCGGTGCCGTCCCGCTTGCCCACGACCACGTGGGCGTGAACCTGGGGACGTCCCCCTCGAGCGCCACGTCGCCCACCAGGGGATAGCACCTCGACCTGCTCGCGGATCGGGATCCGCGCGTAGTCCTTGCTCGCGCCAGCTCGAAGTAGCCGATCGTCACGTCCTCGAACGCCCCGATCGCGGTGAAGTGCCCGGACGAGAGCCGCTCGCGCTTGGCGAAGTCCAGGAGTCCCTGGACGGGGTCCTCGCCGGACTCGAGAGCGACGAGCGATCGTCCGAGCCCCATCGGCGGCATGCAGGAACCTTCGACTTCACGGCGCCTCGGCGCGCCGTTCAGGCGGCGCCCTCATGTCCGCCTCGCGCTCGAGCAACTCCCGCACCACCCAGAGGCGAGCCACACGTGCCACAGAGCACGCCCGGGCCCAAGCGGCGGGTGACGAGGCCATCGCAGTGAGGACACCGGCCGTTCACGTCCGGTGCTCCGTTCGAACGTGACGTGGGCGGCCGACCAGCGGCGCGCCCGCTCCAGGAGGAACCTCGGGTCCGAAGGGAGTCTCATGTCGGAGTCGCGGGCGCCGTGGCATCGTCAGGTCTCCTTTCGCCTTGGATTCCGGTCACCTTCCGAGGGAGCACAGGGCTGTGCCGACGCGGTGACACCCACAGAATCGCGGATGAATGCGGACACTTGGCCGGATGTTCGACGCGTGCCTGACGACGCAGTGTCGCGCCCAGGCTCGATGTGACGCGCGGCATGCAGCTCGGGACCGACTCCAAGCGGACATGGGCGCGACAAGGTGAAGAGGCCGCGACCACGCCAGCGAAAGCGTGGGATTGCGGCGGTGAGGCGCAATGGGGCGAAGCCCCGCGCGCGGTGGATCGAGTTGACAGATCGGGGCGAGCTGGATGTGACCGCGCGAGCCCGATGTGGGGTTGCCAGGCGCGCTGCGCGGGCGCTGCGCCGACGCGTCACCCCGCCCCGGATTGAGTCTAGGCTGACTCGGATCTGGAGGCTGAGCTGACCGTGGAGCTGTATGGAATGCGAGCCGCGGCAGCGCTGGGACGGCGAGCGGAGCTGCACCTGGAATCGCGGGCCACGGCAGCGCTGGACGATGCAGCCCTAACAGTCCCACACCCGCGCCCGGTTTTTCACCGGACGCGGCGTGGAACGGCGAGGGACGCCGTCAGGCCGCCTCGAGCGGGATCTCGCGCAGGCACCTCGCGAGCAAGCACAGCGTCGCCGACGGGCCCGCCGCTCCGCTTGCCCCTGACAGTCGCGGCAACGCTGGGCGAAGGGCAGGGCGCGGAGCCGCGGTACCCCGATGAACTCCTCGCACTCCTGGCAGAATCCGTACCGGCCATCGGACAGCCGGATGAGGGCGTCCTGGATCTGCGTCGCCTGCTGGGTCCGCCGATCCATCAGTGCCACCTGGATCTCGGTGTGCAAAGTCTCCGCGGCGATGCACCGACATGTCCGTGAGGCTCGTGCTCTCGGTCGTGCGGGCTCTCCGTGACGACAGCCCGCAGCGACCCCTGGATCCGAACGAGCTCGGCCCGGAGGAAGCGCTCCAGGTCCGCGATGATGCGTTGATCGAGCTTCATGGGGCTCATGCCGATCTCCCTTCTGCGCCAGGGCCCGAGCTGTAGTAGGAGGGCCGGACGCGGGCCGTGGCCGGCCGGCCGCCAGGGAACGCTTCCACCCCGCCGACCAATGCGGGCACGACCACTGCGCTCCGCCGCGTCGGCAGCGTCGTCGATGATCCGGTTCACCAGTCCTTCGATCCGCGAGCCCAGTCGATGCCAGGACGCAGGTCATGACGTCGAGCGGCGGCGCCTGGCCCTCAGGACGGGCCGGCAGCCGGGCCATGGTGTCCATGCCCGCGGCCGACGAGGTCCACCCGTGCCCGCTACCGTGAGGTGCGCCACTCTCGAACCCGCGCGCGACCCGGCGGCCGACGGCCAGCCCGACCAGGGCGGCGGCGGCCAGAATCGGGACGGGATGCCGCCTGACATAGGTCTGCCACTGCATGGCCTCACCCGCTTTCCACCGTAGCTCGCTCGCCGTTCGCGAGATCGAGGCGCGGGTCGCCTCGATCTCGGATCGAAGGCGATCGATCTCTAGACTCCGTTTCGGATCCATTCAGCGTCCCTTCGCAGCTCGCTGGCGCGTCGCGCGCGCGAGCCGCTGGCGCTTCCAGCTGCCTTGACGGCCAGGAGGCCCACCACCAGCCCGGTGACGGTGAGACCAGCGCCGACGATGGCGAGGCCTCCCGGTATCGAGGCGACCAGACGTTCCCGATCCACAGCCCGAGGGCGACCAGCGAGAACACCGCTCCGAGCCCGGCTCCGACGGCTCATGCCGCCAGCGACGCCGACGGCCTCTCGCCACCCGCGTCGCTTCCTGGCGTGAGCTCGGCCTTGAGGAGCTCGAGATGCTGCTCGAGAGCCGGCTGAACGTCGGCGACGAGTCGCAGCCGCCAGCTCGAGCAAGCTCGCGGATCCCTCGGCGTATCGGACCGGCACGAGTCGTCGCTCCTCGATCCGGCCTCAGCGACGGCTCGCCGCGCTCAGCCACCCGAGCACGAGCCCGGCACCTGCGCGCGATGAGCAACGCGGTCATCGGCTGTTCCCGCGTGTAGACCACGACGTCGTGTCGGACCTTGTCCATGCCGCCGTCGGTACTCGGAAACCTGTCGGTGACCTTGTCCGGGCCTGCTGCACGGCGTCGCCGAGGTACTCCCGAGCGCCCTCGACGTACGTCCTTCGTCTGCTGGGCGACTCCCTGGACGTAGTCCTTGGCCTCGGCCGCATAGTTCTTGGCCTCGCCCGTGGCATCGCTGCACGCGATGGCGGGCGGCGTCGGCGAGATCTTTCGCCTCCGACCTGCGCCCACTCGCCCACCGGCTGCTCGGTTCCTGCGCTTGCCTCTGCGACCGCGATCTTCCATGTTGCCCTCCTGGGTTCGAGATTGATTTCGTGGTCGTCAACGCAAGTCGTGTGCCACGACTCAACCAGCCCCCTGAGTGCCTAGCAGGACGCGTAACACGCGCCTGAATTCCTATCGGCGTCGGTGTCACCATGTCGTGGATCCGACAACGTGACGTCCGCGTCGAGTTAGACCCACGCCTCCCGTCCATGCCGCCGGCGAAACGATTCCCGAACGTGACTCTTGCTTCACGGGCACCTGGTGAGCACGGCGAGGCGCAGCATGCCTTGCACCCTATTCGGCGGCTGGTCGAGCGAGCGTTGCCGACCGGTCGCATCGCGAAGGAGGAGATCTATGGCACAGGAAGCAGGTCGATCGACGACCGGGCGCAGGAAGCCGGCCGGCCAGAGCCCTGGGCGCTGGATGGCGCGCAAGCCGGACGCCGTCCGGCGAATGGCCGAGCGGCGAGGCCCGCAGGGGCTCCCGGAAAGCCCGAGGGGCTCCGATGGACAGGCCGCTGCCCAAGCGCGACTGCAGAACGAGAGGATAGAGATCTCTTCGATCGGGACCGGAGCGACCGGGAGTCCGGCCGTCCCGTCCAGCTCTGAGGACGACGAGGCCGAGCGTCGCCGCTCGGCGGCGGACGGGGTCAGAGGGTTTCGCGCGGAGGCAGCACACAGCGCTGAACTCGCGTCGCGCGCAGGTGAGAGCCGGACGGCCCTGGAGGGAGGAACCCTCCAGGGCCGCTCCTGTTTGGGGCTGAAGTCAGACTCGTCCGGTCAGGAACAGGATCAGGAGGACGATGAGGACGAGACCCAGCCCCCGCTAGGATAGTAGCCCCACCGCCGCTGTAAGGCCATGTCGGCAGCGCTCCGACGATGAGCAAGATCAGCAGGATCAACAGGAGTAGTCGTCACCGCTGTCACCCCCTCTCATCAGGCCACACGGCTGTGGCCGCCCCGACCATCTCGGCCGGGGCGGCCGGTTGGCTCGACAGCTACTGGATCTTCAGGTTGTTGACGACCTCACGGACGCCGGAGACCTGCCGAGCGAGCTCCGTCGCCCGCTCCTTGATCGCCGGGATTCTCGACGTTGCCCGTGAGGTAGACGGTCCCCTTGTTCGTGTCGACGTCGACCTTGGTGAGGGTTGCCGGTTTCTCGGCGGCGAGCTTCGTCTTCACCGAGGCCGTGATGCTGGCGTCGTCGACGTTCTGACCCGCTGTCTTGCCCGTCATCGACGTGCAGCCCGCGGCGAGGGCCACGAGCACAACCAGCGCGAGCATGGAACGGGACACGTGTCTCATGCGCCTTCTCCTTCTGCGATTCTTGGGGTTATCAGCTGTTAACGGAGTGGTTGTCTGTGCAGGGCGACTATGGACGGTCGGTGCCGGCCGGCTGGAGTGGTCGGCCGCCGCGTCCATGTCGCGGAACCGCCGCGCCACCTCGTCCTCGGCATCGCGCTTCGCCCAGCCGTACCTCTCCTGGAGCGTGCCGACGAGCTTGTCCTTCTTCCCCGCGATCACGTCGAAGTCATCGTCGGTCAGCTTGCCCCACCACTCCTTTATCTGACCGCGCATCTGCTTCCACTTGCCTTCCATGATGTCGGCGTTCATCCCACTGTCCTCCTTGCGAGTCTCGCGTCGTATCGACGACACGGGTGTGTCCTGCGAATCCCTGAATAGCAACTTGGCTGCCCGATCGATGTCGTCGATCCGCCGCTCGAGCCGTTCCCAAATCGCCGATTCCACCTGCACATACAGAGCCCGGCCGCGACGGCGTCCGTGCAGGCTGTCACCAATAGAATCGCCACGGTGTCACGAGGGGCGACATGGTGACTGCGCATGCATCTCCGCGTCGGGTACATCGACTAGCGCATGAGAGGAACGGCGGCCGCGGCGGACGTGTGCCGGGGGCGCGCTGCAGTGGCGCGACCGTCCATGAGGTGCGCGCAGGCGTCGGCGAAGGCTGACGGTCACCCGGCTGGCCCCCGCCGCCACCATCGCGTCACCCGCAGCGTCGTCGCCGCCGTCCGCGCCCCACCATCCCGACGATCGGAGATCCGGGAAGCTCGCCGCAGGCGCTTAGCACAGATAGCGGAGATGGAGCGCATGCGGCGCCGCCGTCAAGGCGCCGATCAGGACCGCGGCCGGCGCCCGCGCCTCGACGGCCGCGATCGCCTCGCTCACGAGGAGATCGGGCGACGCGACCTCCACCGCGAAGCGCTCCGGATCGAGTACTGCTGCCTCAGCATCATGAGCACGATCTCGTCGGCCTCCTCCTCGCGGGCGGGAGGGCGAGGATGGAGGCAGGGGCAGGCGAGACGCGGGCTCATGAGCGGCTGCAGGAGATCGAGCTCCTCGACCAGCTGGCGGGTTGTCCGCTCGACGAACGCGACGTCGGCGTCGGTGATGCGGCCCCGGAGGTGATCGCGCTGCGCCTGATTCAGGGCAGGCACCAGGCCTCGTCGTAGGGCGTGCCCCTGTGGGCCAGCGCATAGTCTTGCTGCGAGGGCCGAGGCCTCGTTCTCGTCGCGCGCGACGAGCCGCTGATAACCGCCGGGCGGAGCCCATGACCGGCTCGTCCGACATCAGGACGGACACGATCTCGAGCTCCGGGACGTACTTCGCCAGGACCACGAGGCAGACGGTGAGCGGTGTGGCCTTTGCCAGCCCGATCGGCCCCCAGATCCACGTCAGAAGGCCACCGCCAGCAGGGCGCGACCTGGGACACGCCGGCACTCTGGCTGTAGAAGTAGGGTTCCACGGCGAAGCCGGTGATCAGCTCAAGCGTGATGAACAGCACGCGATGAGGACGGGCTGGATCCAGCCGTCGAGACCGCCAGCCCAGCGAGGCTGACCACGACGGCGGCCGCCCAGGGTCCGACGTAGGGGATGAAGCGGAGGACGGCCGCGACGGAGCCCTACGGGAAGGCGTACGGGAGGCCGATGAGGGAAGGCGCCCGCGGTCACGCCGAGCCCGAAGGTGCCGTTGATGAGCGAGCTGCATCGATCAAGTGGCACGATGATCCAGCTGGCGAGCGGCTTTCGATCCATGAAGCCTGTGGTTGGAACGTCGCGATGCGCCCGACGACGCCGATGAGCCGGATCAGCCGATCCACCAGCGGTTGCAAATCGCTCGAGGAGCATGGAAGATCGCGAGGGCCGGCACGAGGCTGACCCCGGCGTTGCCGACTGCTCGGCCCAGTGCTGGAAACGGCCACATGGCTGGAGCTCGACCGGCTTCACCACCACGAGGGCAAGGGTTTCTCCGGCCGCGCTCGGCCGGCTTGTCGTCCTTCTGGAGCTCTTCGACGACACTCAGCGGGTGCACGCCGTCTGGACAACTTCTCGATCACGTTGCCGCGGCTCATCCACGGATCTCCGCGATCTTGTGCTAGCGAGGTGGTCGGTAGGTCGGAATCTCGTCGCCGAGGTCGGCGGCCTGGATCGCCAGCCCCGGGCGAAGCCGCCCAGGACCTGCGAACGCGAGCACGACCCGCGAGGACCACCGCGGCCGAGCCGCCGGCGGCACTCGCTCGAACGCGCGGACGATCGGGCTGAGGACGAAGGTCAGGAGCCCGGCGACGGACCACCGGCACGAGGAACTCGCGACTGAAGTAGAGTGCGCCGATCGTCATCAGGACGCCCGCCAGGAGATGACCGTTCTCACGCCGTGAAGGCGCGATGAGGTCGAGTCCGTGTCGCGGCGGCTGGCGCGCCTGATCCGGGCCGGGACCGATCGCCGGCTCCTGCTCGAAAGCTCCTCGCTGGCGGACCGCTGTAGTGAAAGGCGCACCAGATTCCTCTGCGCAACGCCTCGTGCGAATGGCGTGCCGCGCCGCGCGTGAGCGCCTTCTCGCACGTTTCAAATAGCGCGCGCGCTGCGGCGCCGTGTCGCCGCTGCGACACCGTGGCACTCGCCTGCGACACCGTGGATCCCCGAGCGCAATGTTCGCTCGGCGTCGCCGCCGGAGTCGACTCGGGAATGCTTCGGGCGCCAGGGGTTGCCTGTGAGGTAGGTCAGCGCGCTGGATTGGGTGTGCGGGAAGGAGACGTGCCATTGCGGGCTCGAGTCCTTGATCTCCATGGCGTCCCGGCGGTCATGATCGCGTCTCCTTTGGCTCCTCGGCGCGGTGCAGGCGCTGATGTTGGTGAGACTTCCACGATCACAGGGGCGCGCGGGGTGGGGACCCTGCCGATCAGCATGGGCTCCCGCGGATCGCGCGACGCGGGACGCACGGCGTGGCGGCGCGTGCCGCGATGGGCTGCGTGTCAGCCTCGTGGTCGTGCTCGCCGGGCGGCGGCCGGCGCCGGGGGCGTGGGGACTCTGGGCGAGCCTCACGGCTGCTCGGCTGGACCTCGACGCGGCCCGGGGCATGCGCGCTCGTCTTCGCCGGGAGTCGGACGGCGCTCCGGCCGGGCGTCTCCATCCGGACCGTGACGGAGAGCCTCGAGCGGCTCCAGCTATCGAGAGAGGTGTCCACGGCGCCCGCGCGCCCCGGCGAGTTCCGGCGGACCGGCGGGCCGCTGGGACGATCCATCTGCGTCCCGCGAGGCTCACGGCGAACCGGGCCGAGCTCGTTCGGCTGAGCGTGCGGGGCCCGTGGATCGTGGACGTGACCAGGGCGACGGACGGCGCCGGACGGCGTCGGACGCCGCGCTCGAACCCGAGCTGCTCACGGGCGTCGGCGAGACGGGACTCGAGCGCCGCCGGCCCGCTCGCGCTCGGCGAGATGTCACCCGTTCCTCCCGGCCGCCGTCCTCGCGGCCGGAGGACCATCGGTTCTTCGAGCATTCCGGGCCTCGACGTCGTCGCCGTGGGTCGCGCCGCTCGTCGCGAACACCGCGCGGGGCGAGATCACGCAGGGCGCCAGCACGCTCACGCAGCAGCTCGCGAAGAACCTCGCCTCGGGCCCGGAGCGGACGTGGCGCCGCGAAGGTCCTCGGAAGCGCGCTCGCCCTGGCGCTCGAGCGCCGGCTACGAGAAGGAGAAGATCCTCGAGGCCTATCTCAATACCGTCTACCTGGGTCAGCGGGGCCGCGGCGGCGCATTCGTGGGCGTCGGGGCGGCCGCTCCAGAGCTACTGGGGCAAGGATGCCCGCCGGCTCGGGCTGGCGGAGAGCGCGCTCCTTGCCGGGCATCATCCGCGCGCCGAATCGCTACTCGCCGGACCAGCACCCGGCGCGCGCCCAGCAGCGCCGGGACGCAGTGCTGCGCCGGATGCACGAGCTCGGGATGATCGACGGCGCAGACGCTGGCCGACGGCGCTCGCCCAGCGCACCGAGGTGCGCGCGCGGCACCACTCTTCCGTCGCCGGCGCCGTACTTCCTCGACTACGTCCGCGCGACGACCGGCGCGAAGCTGGCGCGGGGCAAGCCCGCGCATCTACACCGACGCCTCGATCCGAGCCTCCAGCGCGCCGCCGAGGCGGCGGTCGCCCGCAGGCCTGGACCGCCTCGGAGCACGCGCCAACCGACGGCTCCGTCGCTCGGCATCCGGGCATCGGCTTCAGGCCGCGCTCGTGGCGCTGGATCCGGCGACGGGCGAGATCGAGCCCTCGTGGGCGGCCGCGACTACGAGATGTCCGCGTTCAACCGCGGTGACGCACGCGCACCGCCAGCCCGGATCCGCCTTCAAGCCCTTCGTCTTCCTCGCGGCCCTGCGCCGCGGCGCGCGGATCAAGCCGCCGGCGGTGACGCCGGCCTCTGTTCGTCGAGGACCTGCCCATCGAGGTGCCGACGGCGCGAGGAGGCGTGGACGCCCGCAATTTCGAGGACCGGTACGACGGGACGATCACCGTGCGGCAGGCCCTCGAGCGCTCGTCCAACGCCGCCGCCGTACGTCTCGCGCAGGCGGCCGGCCTCGATGGCGTGATCAGGACCGCGCGCGACGTCGGATTCACGAGCCGCATGACGCCCGTGCCCGCCCTGGCGCTGGGAAGCTTCGAGGTGACGCCGCTCGAGCTCGCGGCGGCGTACGCGACGCTTCGCGAATGGCGGCACGCGGATGGCGGTGCGCACGGCGTGCGCGATGGTCGAGGGCCGCCGCGGGCGAGCCGCGGACGGAGGCGCGGGCGGCGCGCGGTCACCTCATCGACCCTGTCCGCGGACGAGGCGTATCTCGTCACCAACCTGCTTCGCGGAGTGATGGACCGCGGCACCGGCGCGGGCGTGCGAGCGCTCGGGCTCACGCGGCGCCGTCGCGGGCAAGACCGGGACCACGAACGACACGCGAGACGCGTGGTTTGCCGGGCTACTCGCCCCGCGCCTGGTCGCGGTCGTCTGGGTCGGGTTCGACGACGGCACGCCCCTCGGGGTGTCCGGCGCCGGCGCCGCGCTGCCGATCTGGACCGACTTCATGCGCGCGGCCGCGACGGTCGAGGATCCCGGGGACTTCACGGTGCCGCCTGTCGGTCGTCGTCCGCCGGCCCTGCGGCAGCCCGACCGACGGAGATGTTCCTCGCGCCGTTGACCCGGTCGAGGCGTGCGGAGCGCAGAGCCGCCGTGACCGCGGCCACAGTCGGCCGGCCCGCGGCACCGTCATGGCCGCCGAGGTCAGCCTACCGGCCGCTGGCCCCGCCCAAGCCGGGCCGCCTGACGCGACGCGCTGAACGAGCGCCGAGACGATTCGCGACGATGACGGCTGACGACCTGTTTCTTGGCGGCCCAGGCGGCGATCGATCGCCTGGTGCGGCGTCTCAGGCTCGGCGCCGCGCCCGCGAGCGATCGGCGCCGCCTCCTGATCGTCCAGATCGACGGGCTGTCGCGTGCCGTCCTCGACCAGCGCGATGGCGCGCGGACACATGCCGGTCCTCCGGCGGCTCTCGTCGAATGGGGGAGTCCCGGCTCACGGCCGATGACGGTGGGCATGCCTGAGCCTCCACGCCGCGCCTTCCAGATGGCGACGATGGTACGGCGTCCAGCCCGACATCCCCGGATTCCACTACCACGACAAGCGACGCCGGACCGACATCCACTTCCGCGGGCCGGCCACGCGGCCTTCGTCGAGGCCAGCCAGAGCCGTGGACCGCGCCGGCATCCTGCGCGGACGGGCAGCGTGTACGGGTGCGCGTTCACCGGGGCGCGCTGAAAACGATTTCTTCAGCTTCGCCCGGCTGACGCGCCCGCGCACCGGGACTCCTCCGGGTCGCTCTCGGCGTTCGTGCTGGTCGGCTGGGTTGCGGCCAAGTGCGCGGTCGCTCACCGGCGGCGAGCTCGTGCGGACGCTCGGCCGCATCGCGCGGCGTCCGAGCCGGCGCCGCGCGGTCTGGCGATGGTTCAAGAAGCGAGTGGGCGTGTCGGTGTGGACCCGCCAGTGGTTCACGTTCGCGGTGGCCCGCGACGTGTACGACGGCGTGCCGGCGATCTACGTCAACTACCTCGACTACGACGAGGCGGCCCACTGCGTTCGGCCCCCGGAGTGGCAACGCCTTCGCCGGGCTTCGCGCAGTCGATCGCTCGCTCCGGCAGATCCGGCGGCGCGCTCCGTCGAGTGCCCGGCTACCGCTACGACCTTGTACGTGCTCGCGGACCACGGGCAGGCCCCCTCCACGCCCTACTCCGACGCTGGCCGGCGGGCGACGATTCGAGCGCGTGTTCTTCGACGAGATCCTTCTTCGGCGGTGCCCGACCGCGGCCTGGCGACGGAGAGCGCGCGGCGGCGATGCCGTCGCCGCCGACGACGGATCCGCCGCACGGCGACAGGGCGGCCGCCGCGATCGGGCCAGGAGGGTCTCGACCTCGGCTTCGAGCCCATATCTCGACGTGCGCGAGGCGTGCGAGCGTGGCGGCGTCCGCGTGGTCTCGGCCGGGCCGAACGCGTTCGTGTACTTCCGTGGACACGCCGGGACCAGCTGTCCCTCGAGGCGGTCGAGGCGCGCTGGCCGGGACTCCCGGCGCTCCTGTCGAAGAGCGCGGGCGTCGGGTTCGTCCTGGTGCGCGCGAAGGATGGGCCGGTCTGCTTCTGGCGCGGTCAAGCTCAGTCGCCTCGCGGATCCCGAGTGCGGACCGTTCGCGAGCGGAGGATCGGCGCGGTCAGTCCTGCGGGACCTGACGACCCTGATGGCGATGCCGAGTGTCGGCGATCTCGTCGTCTACGGCACCGACGCGCCGGAAGGTCACGTGTCCTACATCGACGAGGTGGGCGCGCACGCCGGGCCGTCGCCGGAGGAGCTTCACACGTTCATCGTGGCGTCCGTCCGGGGCGCCCGGTGCCGCGCTCGCTCGATCACCCGCTCCAGCTCTACGATCTGTTCATCCCGGTACCAGTCCGAGCGACGACGGCACGCACGGACGGGCCCTGAGCGGCGCCGGCCGTGATCGGCATGTCGTCCGGGCGACACGACGCTCGAGTCGCCGCGTCCGCGTATAGATTCTGCGCGACGCCGCGTCAAGCTCTGGCAGCGCACGAGGCGCGATCTCGCGGCCGCTGCTGACGCGACGGCGTGGCACGCCATTCGCACTCCATCTCGGCGCATGAAGCAGACGGCTCCCACCCAGGCGGCTCGCGGAGAGCGGAGAAAGGCGGATCACAGACCATGTCACGTGCACTCGTGCGCAGCGGCTGTCGCGTTCGGTCTGCTTCCTGTGCGGTGGGAATCGCGGCGGCTCTCGCCGGCGGAGCCTTGATCCGAGACCACGGCCCCGCTGGCGGATCGCTCCGAGGAGTCGGTCAAGGCGGCGGTCATCGCGGCGATCGACAAGGCCGTGCGCGGGCGCGTCGGCGATGGGCTTCGCCTGGTTCCAGCTCCGCGACGCTCAGGTGACCGAGGACGAGGTCGCGATCCAGATCCTGGCGACCGACCAGGATCCGGGGCAGGTGGAAGAGATCGTGCCGGGCGACTCGGCACGCGGCGCCGGGCGCGCCCGCGGACGACGGGACGTGGCCGAGGAACCCGGTCCCGGGGGGCCGCTCGCCGAGGCGACGCGCCTCCACATCTGAGGCGCGGCCGCAGGCCCCGGGAGGCTGAGGCGAGTCGAGGTTCCGGCCCGCGGGCCGGTTCCAGCTCAGACGGCGGTCAGACCTCGACCGTCTGGCCCTCGCGCGCGGCGAAGCACCAGAGGGCGACGCCGCGCTCCGCGATGAGCTCCTTCGCGAGGACCTCCATCCCGGTCACCACGTCGTCGGAGTGCATCGGATCGTGGTGGAACAGGGCGAGCGCCTTGACGCCGCCCTGGAGCGCGACCTCGACGGTGGCGCTGAGCGACGAGTGGCCCCAGCCGATCTTCGAGGGGTACTCCACGTCGGTGTACTGCGCCTCCCCGATGTAGAGATCGGCGCCCTTCACGAAGCCCACGAACGCGTCGTCGAGCACCCTCCCGAACTGCTTGCCCGCCTCCGCCTCGCGGCTGCCCGCTTCGAGCGTCGTGCGATAGGGCTCGTGGTCGGTCGCGTACACGACGGACTTGCCCGGCGCGCTCGACCCGGTAGCCGAGGGCCATGCCCGGGTGGTTCAGGTACGTGGCGGAGATGGTAGCGCATCGCCGATCCGGAACGGCTCGCCGCGGTACTCGTGGACGTGCATCGACGAGACGAGATCGCCGAGCGAGACGGGGAAGTAGTCCGACTGCATCTGGCCGCTGAGGACTCCCTTCAGCGATCGCCCCTGGCCGCGCCGAGCCGTAGACGTGGAGCGTCGTGCCCGGCGAGTAGGCGGGCACGAAGAACGGGAACCCCTGGATGTGATCCCAGTGCGTGTGGCTGATGAACAGGTGGATGGTGAGCGCCCGCCCGCGAAACTCCTGCGCGAGGGAGAGGCCCAGCTCTCGGATCCCGGTCCCGGCGTCGAAGATCAAGATGTCCTGCCGGACCGGAGCTCGACGCAGGCCGTGTTGCCCCGTACAGCGTCGTGGCGGGGCCGGGGGCGGCGATCGAGCCTCGCGTGCCCCAGAAGGTCACGCCGAGCCGGGGAGCGGCCCGGTCGGCCCTCAGGCGCTCCACGCGCGACCACCAGCTCGTCCGGATAGAAGGGCTTGACCACGTAGTCGTCGGCGCCCATCTCCTTCGCGCGGTCGATGTCCGGCTTGTACGACTGCGCGGAGATCATGACGATGACGGACCGCGCCAGCTCGGCGTCCGCGCGCAGGCGTGCGGAGCACCTCGAAGCCGTGCATGTCGTCCATGATGATGTCGCAGATGATGACCGCGGGGCGATGGGCCCGCGCGAGGGCGATTCCGTCGCCGCCCTGACGCGCGGTGAGCACGTCGAAACCGCGGTTCTTGAAGACGAAGGCGAGTAGCTCGAGAGTAGCCCCTCGTCGTTGTCGATCACGAGGAGGGATCCGCCGGGCGCCGGCCCCGAACCGGGAGGCGTCGTCATGGGGCGGGGAGGCGCAGACGAGGCCCGGCCGGGCGCGTCCCGCCGGTGACGGCGCGGCGGGAGTGCCGTGCCGCCGTCGCCTGAACTCCGCAGCTGGCCGATCGCGCCCGCATCGGATCCTCCGACGTGACGTTATCCGGCCGGGTCACCGCGGGCCCGCGGCCGCCCTGGTCGCCGGGCCTGGCCCGAACGCGCACCGGATGAACCCACAGCCGTCCTCCCCGGCATCCCGAGTCGGACACTAGCACGTCGGACGTCATCCGCGCGAGATCATCGAGGGACCCTGCGGGACGGGCGGCCAGAGGCCTGTTTTCCGTTCAGTGTCGGACGGTTGTGGACCGGGCCGGGCCGGCCGACTCTGTGGGGATGGCCTCGTCGCGAAGGGCGCTATGCGCGAGGCCAGGAGCACGTCGGCGGCGCGTGGGATCGGCCGAGCCGGCACCGGACGGCGACCGCTCGCGCGGTGACGTCGGTCATCGTAGCGCTCCGTGCGTTGCGCGGCCGGGCTCCGTCGGCGCGGGTTCCGCCGTCAGGACGAGCGCGCGGAGCACCTCGGCCACGCTCCAGCCCTGAGCGATGCATCCGCGAGGCGTGAACGGGGGCTCCGCGTCTGAAGATCTCGCTGATGCTGCCGACGCACGCCTCGTTGAGGTGGGTCCAGAAGCGGTCCAGGAGATGGCGAGCCGGCGCGCGCGTCCTCGGGGTGTCACGCGGAAGCCACGCCTCGACGAAGGGCCCGATCAGCCACGGCCAGACCGTACCCTGGTGGTAGGCGGCGTCGCGCGCTCGAAGATCGCCGTCGTAGGTCGCCCTGTAGTCGGGATGGCCGCGGAGCCAGGGTGCGAGGTCCCACCGGCGTGACCAGCCGCTCCCCTGACCACCGCCGGGACCGAAGCCCACCGCCGTGCCTCGGCACGGACCGGATGAGCGAGAGGAGATCGCGAAGAGCTGGTTCGGCCGGCACGCGCGGGTCGTCTCCCGGTCTCGCCGTCGATCACGTCGTAGAGGTACCCCCGTCGGCGTACTCAGAAGCGCGCGTTGAATGCCGTCCGGACCTGATCCGCCCGGCTCGAGGCGGTCGCGCCGCGTCCGGTCCCCTGCTCCTCGCCCAGCCAGCCTTCCAGGAGCCGAAGCGCGTTGTACCAGAGCGCGTTGATCTCGACCGCCTTGCCGCGGCGCGGCGTCACCACCCAGTCGTCGACCTTGGCGTCCATCCACGTGAGCTGGTAGCCGGCCGCGCCCTGCCGTGAGCAGGCCGTCGTCGCGGATCGATGCCGATGCCGAACCGCGTGCCCCGTCGATGGTGCTCGACGATCGACGACAGAGTGGGTAGCAGCGACGCGAGCGTTGCTCGATCGCCGGTCGCGCGGAGATAGCGGTCGATCGCGTGGAAGAACCAGAGGCTGGCGTCGGCGGTGTGGTAGAGGCCCTCGCGCGTCGCCTTCGGGAAACATGTTGGGAATCAGGCCGTCGCGGACGTAGTGGGCGAAGGTGCGAAGGATGTAGCCGGCCTCGCGCGTGGCGGCCCGTCGAGAGGGTCAGCCCCTCGAGGCTGATCATCGTGTCGCGGCCCCAGTCGGTGAACCAGTGATACCCGGCGATGATCGTGCGAGCTTCGTCTCCCGTGGCGCGGATAAGGGCCGTGTCGGCGAGGCGGCCCGCCGGCGTCACCACGAACTGGTCCGCGGCCAGGACGAGCTCCGCGCCCGCGCCCGCGTGGGCGGCGGGATGAGCGGTGGCGAGGAGCCGCCGCCGGCGAACGTGCTCGACGCGCAGGGCGGTCTCGGGATCGAGCGCGTCGACAACCTCCCAGGGCTCGGTCGAGGCGACGATCGTTGCCCGTCCCCTGGGGCTCGAGCGTCATGCGGAAGTATCCCGGCTCCAGGAGGTCCCCGTAGCCTCGTAGCCGCGGCTCTGCTCCACGGGGTAGCAGGACGTGCTGGATCGTGTGGCCCGAGACGCGGAACGCGGCCGACGGGCCGTGCGGTCCTGAGACGCGACGCCGCGGGAGCTCCGGGTGCGCGAACAGCTCGCTACCGGTCGCCCAGGACCGTCAGGCCGTAGGGCATCGGCGAGGGGATCGCTGACCGGGCGCTCGTGCGGGCGGAAGTGGACGGCCGGCCGCACGCGGAGCCCCACCGGCCCCGGTGCCGAGACCAGTCGATAGGTGACGTAGACCGTGTTCTGCCGGTAGGGCACGAGCAAGCGCTTTTCGAGGACGAGCTGGCCGAGCTCGTAGCGCCATACGGGCAGGCCCATTTCCAGCCGGAACTCGGCGAGGTCGAGCAGCTCCGCGGGCTTGCCGCCGCCGATGGTGTCCCAGCCCGCCGTCGTGGCCGCGGACGGCGCCGTCCGGCAGGTCCAGTCGCTCGTGCAGGTGGCTCAGCATGTTCATGCGGCCCGAGCGGCGCCGGGAGCGCGGCGATGAGGAGCCCGTGGTAACGGCGCGTCATCAGCGTGGATGACCGTGCCCGACGCGTAGCCGCCGAGCCCGTTCGTGACCAGCCATTCGCGGGTCGCCAGACGCTCTGCTCGTCGCGGGCCGGCCAGGGAATGCGGCGGATCAGATCGCGTCATCGGGAGGGGCCGAACACGACCGCCGCGTGGCCAGGCAGGAGCCAGCCTTCGGCCGGATTGAGCGGGGGCGTGCCGTTGCCGCCGTAGCGAACGGCTCTCGCTCGACCAGATGAGGCTCCAGCGCGTGCCCTCGCAGGGGCGCCAGCAGCGGCTCGGCGATCGGACGGGAGGTTCAGATCCCGCCCCAGATTGACGCACAGGAGCCGATCGTCGAGATCGAGGCCGACGCCGAAGAAGCGGAGGACGAATGCCTCGGGCCCGATGCACGGCGCCGTCGACGCCGCCGCCGCCCTGGTGCGGAAGACCGGGTCCTCTCGACGCAGCCGCAGCAGGTCGATGTGGAGCGCGTAGGCTCCGCATGGCGCTCGCGCTCGCCGAGGTCGAGCTTCGAGCGCCTCGAAGGTGAGGCGGTCGGCGGGCTCGGGCAGCGCCGCCTGGGCCTCGGGTCCGGCCAGGCTACGGGAACTGCGCCAGGAACTCCGCGCGCCCGGCGCGAACCACCTTTGGCCAGCTCTGGCGGGAGATCGGCGAAGTAGAGGAACGGGCTCGAGGCGGCGAACTCCTGTCCCTGGAACAGCATCGGCGTCGCCGGACCCAGCAGGAGCAGGGCGGTCAGGGCGCGGTACCGGCCGGGACTCGGTCAGCTGGTGGCCGCGGAGCCCCGCCAGGGAGTTGGCGACCTGGTCGTGATTCTGGATGAAATTGACGAAGCGACGTCGGCGGCAGATGTCCCGCTGCCGGGCGACCACGCGCGCTTCTCCTGCCAGGCGTAGCGCTGGCCCTGATAGAGGTAGCCGCGCTTGACGGCGGAGATCAGCTCCTGAGGCGTGCCGCGCGTGGTCGCTGTAGTAGGCCTCGGCCGCCCGGTGAGCGCCACCACTGGCGCTGTGGTGGAAGTCGTCGTTCCACAGCGCGTCGAGGCCGTAGCCGCCCGGCCGCCACCGGGCGCGACGAGCCGCGGCGTCCTGCGGCTCGTTCTCGGCCACCAGCAGAACGTGACGCGGCGCCCGCGCGCGCGCCGGGCCCGGTCGCGCGATCGCCGACCAGCACGTGCTCGGGCGAGTCGTCGTGGATGTCCTGCGTGGCGTCCAGGCGAAGCCCGTCGAGATGGAACTCGTCGATCCAGTAGCCGGCGTTCGCGACGAAGAACTCGCGGACCGCCGCCGAGCCGTCTGCCGTCGAAGTTGATCGCCGCGCCCCAGTCGGTCCGGTGTCGCGTCGGTGACGTAGTCGGCGGAGAACTGCGCCGAGATAGTTGCCGTCCGGGCCGAAGTGGTTGTAGACGACGTCGAGGATCACGCCCACGCCCGACCGCAGTGGGCGCGGTCCACGAAAGCGCCGGAAGTCGTCCGGACGGCCGTAGAGCCGCGTCGGCGCGAAGAGGTCGACGCCGTCATAGCCCCAGCCGAAGTCGCCCGGCGAAGTCCGCGACCGGCATCACCTCCACGACGGTGATGCCCGGCTCGCGCCAGCTCCGGCAGCTCGCTGCGCGGCCGCCTGCCAGGTCCCGGCGGTCGTGAACGTTCCGATGTGCATCTCGTAGACAACCTGGCCCTCGCGCGCGACGCCGGGCCAGCCGGACGTCCGTCCACGCGAAGGCGCCCGGATCGATCACCTCCGACGTCCCGTGCAGGTCCGTCGGGCTGGAATCGAGACGCGGGATCGGGATGCGGTGGGCCGTCGTCGCAGGCGGTACGCGTACCGTGCTCCGGCTCCTGATCGCGGGAGCTCGGCCCGAGTGGTACCCGCCAGGCTCCGCCTCGAGGCCAGTCCGCTGGCCGTCCACCTCGACCTCGACCCGTGTGGCTCAGGGCGCCCACACGCGGAAATGCACGCCTCCCGACGGGGCGAGCTCCGCCCCTATCGGCAGGCGTCGCCACTCCCGAGCGGCGAGCTGCTGCGCGATCCGCACGGATCGACGCGGGCGCAACTTCCGTACCAGGACGCCGCAGCCCGCTCAAACGACACCCGCGCCCTCGGTCGGCCGCGCCGCGGTGGCTGCGACCTGTCGTGGCTCGGCACGCCACGGTGTCGCGATCGCGACACCGTGGCGTAGGTCACTACCCTTGGAGTCCAGCGGTGACTGACCTGAGGCCCGATGGAGCACCCGCGTGCATGAGCCTCGGTACGGAGCTCGTCGACGACGTGGCATCTCGATTGCTCCTTCGTTCCTGTCAGAGAGTTCTCGATCTCGCAGAGTTCCCATCTCCTCCACGCAAACACACTTAGGGAGGTCTCAACATGAGGAGTCGGCACATTGCAGTCATCAGCGCCGTGGCTCTCGCGGCGATGCTCGGGGCAACGGACGTCGACGCCCAGTCGACGCCCAAGGTCGCCCGCAACCCCACAGCCCTCGAAGAACGCCGAGGCGATCAAGGACACGAAGCGCTTCGCCGAGCACGCGGGGCTGTTCCGCGCGAGCTCGGTGGTCGGCAGCAGCGTCAGGACCTGGCCGACAAGGACGCTGGCAAGGTCGAGGATCTGCTCCTCGACCACAACGGGCGCGTCGGGTACGCCGTCGTGTCCTTCGGGGGCTTCCTGGGTATCGGCGACAAGCTCTTCGCGGTGCCGTGGGACGCCGTCGTGGTGGACCGCGAGAAGCGGACCGTCTACGTCGACGTGAAGAAGGAGACGCTGGAACGATCACCCAGCTTCACGGCGGACAAGTATCCCGACCCGAACGACCGTGCCTGGGGTCGCGAGGTTCCGGAAGGCCTGGGGCGACGCGACGATCACGGCCGCAGTGAAGACGAAAGCTTGCCGGGACGTCCCCGGCACGTTGTCGGGGTCAACGTCGACACGACCAACGGCACCGTGCAGCTCAACGGCACGGTCGACACCGACAAGACGCGCCAGCGCGCGACCGAGCTGGCGCGTCAGGTGGAGGGTGTGCGCCGCGTCGTGAACAACCTCAAGGTACAGGGCTGACGCCCGGCAGCTCGGGGCTGCTTCCGCGGTCTTGGCAGGGACCCGAGCGCGCCGTTCAGGCGGCCCGGGCCCTGCTTCCTTCCACCATCTCTCATTGTCGGCTGGACAGAGTCGAAAGAGGAGGTCTCGATGGCCGCACACACCAGTCCGAAGGCGTATCGGAAGCGCGGAGTTTGATCTCAAGGGGCTGGCCGGCATCTCCGACGCCCAGATCGAGGAGCACCTCGCCCTCTACGCGGGCTACGTCAAGCAGGTGCAACGCCCTCAACCGAGGAGCTGCGCCGACATGCGCGGCCGCGGGCAGGCGTCCGGCAAGAGCGCCGAAGTTCGCGGAGCTGACGCGCCGCCTGGGCTTCGAATACAACGGCATGATCCTGCACGAGTACTACTTCGGGAACCTGCGCGCCGCGGCAGACCCCAGCCGTCGGCGGGTTCGGGCTCGCGCAGGCGCTCGCGGGCTCGTTCGGATCCGCCGAGCAGTGGCGGACCGACTTCCAGGCGATCGGCGAGATGCGGGGCGTCGGATGGGTCATCCTCTTCCAGGATCCGGCCACCGACCGCCTCACGAATCACTGGATCACGCTCCACCAGGACGGCGTGCCCGCCGGATTCAAGCCGCTGCTGGTCATGGACGTCTGGGAGCACGCGTACATGCGCGACTACAAGGCGACGGAGCGCGCGCAGTACATCGAGGCGTTCTTCCGGAACATCGACTGGTCGGCCGTCGAGACTCGTCTTCCGTGAAGAGGGCGCGGTTCGGCACGCCGCCTGAACCGCCGTCAGCGTGTCCCTGTCGCCCGTCAGGGTGTCGCCGTGCACGCCACCCTGACGGGCGCGTGCTCGGCGACCCGCGAAATCCCGCGCTTTCCATGAACAGGAGCCTCGGATTCATGCACGGCGACTCGGCACGCGACTTGTCCCTACTGAAGGAGACAGAGGCCGGCGCAGTCGAGACCGGCTCGAAGAACCGAAGGAGGGGACGTCGATGCCGTTGATCCATGTGGCTCCTGGGTGTGCCGCTCAGTCTGATCGTCATCCTGTGGCTGATAGGCGTGGTGTAGATGCCGACCACCCGTCTCCAGGGGCGACGAATGGACCATCGGGCATGGCGAATCCGCGGCGCGATCGCGGTCGCGCTCCTGGCGGGGACCGTGATCAGCGGCTGTGATCAGGGACCTGCCCAGAAGACGGGGCCAGAGGATCGTACGCTCTGGACCGGCTCAGTGGAAAGGGTCCGGTCGAGAAGGCGGGCGAGCAGATCGACAAGGCGGTCGAGGAGCTCAAGAAGTAGCGCGGGCTCCGGCGGGACGCCTGCCTCCGGTGCAAATGCGTTCGAGACGGACTACCGACCGGTGAAGGAGGAAGGCGAATGCTATCGCTTGCGTTGACATTCTTGATCGTGGGCCTGGTGGCCGGGCTCCTTGGACTGTACGGGGTCGCGGCCGTGGCGTCGCAGATCGCCTGGGTCTTGTTCCTCGGTGGGCGTGGTGTTGCTCGTGCTGCGCGTGGCCCGCACGTCGGCTGCCACCCGCAATTTGAAGACGGGCGACACCGACCATGATAGAGAGCCTGTGGGCCGCAATCGGCATCTGGCTCGTGTTCGTGCTGGTGTTCGCCACGCTGGTAGGGGCGTAGGGCAGGGTCCGATGGGCTCAGGGCGCCGGCGATCGCCAAGACGGTGATCGCCAGCGACTGGGCCAGTCGGTCGAACGGGCTCTTCTCGAGCGGCGCACTCGCTCAGAGCGGGTGTGGTTGTCGGCCCGGTAGCGCCTGAAGCCAAGCGCTACCGGGGCGAAACCTCGAGGAGAAGAGCGGTCAGAGGCTCGTGACCGCGATTCAAGTCAACTGGAGGGTGAAAGCGTATGGCTCATCAGTATCGTTGCGAGAAGTGTGGACACGTCGCGGACAGACCGGGCAGCTGCTGCGGTCAGCCGATGAAGGAGACCTCCTAGCCACACCACGGGGACGGATGGGCGGCTCCGGCTGCTCCGCTCCCCACCCCATCTCCGGATCTCCTCTGATCTCGCTCCGCCGGGCCGTCCCAGGCGCCGCCTGGGGTCGGCCGACCATTGTCATGGCCAGCCTTACCGTTCCAGGAGCCCGTTGACACTCTGTGGGACGACGATTATACAGAGAAAACACAATGCGCTCGTCCACGCGTGCTCCTGCGTCAGTCCGGCCGATGGCCGCGCGCGCCAGCGCGCCCCGGGCAGCCGGTCCCGAGCTGCCCAGCGGATACCGGGTCGAGGAGGCGTACCGGCACCTCAAGACCCGCATCATGTCGGCCGACCTTCCGCCCGGGAGCGTCGCTCAACGAGCTCGAGATCGCCGGCGCGCTCGGCACCAGCCGGACGCCGGTCCGCGAGGCGATCCGCAAGCTCGAGCAGGAAGGGCTGGCGATGCGCTACCCCGAACCGAGGCGCGATCGTCACCAAGCTCTCGATGACCGATGTTCTCGAGATCTGGCAGCTCCGGGAGATCCTGGAGCCCGCGGCCTGCGGCTCGCTGCCGGACCGGATCGACCGGGACGCGCTCGCGAGCGCTCGAGCGGGCGTTCCTCGAGCTCCGGGGGCGGAGATGGGCCCGGAGGCGTACGAGGCGTTCCTGCGGGCGGACGTGGGTCTTGCACGGCCTCATCGTCGACTCCACCGGGAACGCGACGCTCCGGCGCGTCCTGGGGATGCTCAACGAGCGCATCGTCCAGGTCCGCGTGGTCACCTCGCCGGCCCGCTTCCGGCACGCGGTGGCCGAGCACCTCGCGATCATCGCCGCGCTGCAAGGCGCGCGACGCGCAGCGAGGCGATGGCGGCCATGCGCCGGCACCTCGAGCTCGCGCGCCAGAGCCTGGTTCTGCTGGCATGACGTCCGGCTCGTCATCGCCGGCGCTCCGCTTCGGCGCGGGCCTCCTGGGCCACTACTCCCGGGCGTATTCCGTCAGCCGCGTGGCCGAGCTCGGCGCGCTCTGCGAGCGGCTCGGGTTCGACTCGTACTGGATCGCCGACCAGCGCTGGATGCGCGACGTGTGGGTCAGCCTGACCGCCACCGCCATGCGGACCTCGCGCATCCAGCTGGGCACGCGCGTCACCGACCCGTACGTCCGCCATCCCGCGCTCACCGCGGTGGCCATCGCGTCGCTCGACGAGCTGTCCGGCGGGCGCGCCATCCTCGGCCTCGGCGCCGGCGGCTCGGTTTCCGCCAGATGGAGATCGAGCGGAAGAAGCCTGTCGACGGCGCTCCGCGAGGCGATCGAGCTGATCCGCCGGCTCCTGGCCGGCGAGGAGGTCGACTACCCGGGCGAGCTCGTGCGGTTCCGCCGCGGCGCGCTCGAGTTCGCGACCCGTCGCGACATCCCGGTGGTGATCGTGGCCCGCGGCCCCAAGATCCTGGAGCTGGGCGGCCGCGTCGCGGACGGGGTCATGGTGGCGAGCATGGCGTCGCCCGCGGCTGTCACCTGGGGCATCGAGCACGTCCGGGCCGGGATGCGAAGGCCGGGCGCCCGGCGGAGGCGGTCGAGCTGTCGTCCATGGTCTACACCTCGATCTCGGACGACGGCCCCGCCGCGCGCTGGATCGTGCGGCGCGGCATCGCTGCCGCGCTCATGGGCAGCTTCCCCAACTACGACTTCCTGACGGCCAGCGGGCTCACGGTGCCACCCGAGCTCTGGGCGCTCTCGAGACGCGGCAAGCCGGACTACCCGCGGATCATGGCCGCCATCCCCGACGTCTTCGTCGATCACCTCGGCCTGGCGGGCACGCCGCGCCGAATGCGCGGCGCAGATCGAGGCGGATCGTGGCCAGCGGCATCCGCCACGTCGTGCTCGCGCCGCTGCCCGTGCGACGAGCTGCACGTCGAATCCGTCATCGAGCCGCTTCGCCCGCGAGGTGGTGCCCCGGGTTCGCGCCGCCGGCATCGTCGTCTAGCCCAGAGGAGAGAGGGGAGCCGCCATGCCGAGACACTCGCGCCGCTGTCCGTGTGCTGCTGGCCGTCCGTCGATGTTGCTCCTTCTCGTGCCGCGACGGGCGCGCTCGCCCAGGCTCGCCACAAGCTCACGCAGGCGGGCTTCCGCGTCCTCTACATGGCGCCCGGCCTTCATCGCGCTTCGAGAAAGGGTTCTTCGCCCAGGAGGGTCGACTTCACGTTCACGGAGCTCGACAGCGGCGCGCTCGGCGCGGCCGCCGTGATCTCGGGCAACGCCCAGATCTCCGATCTCGATCCCCTGGGCGTGGCGAGGCTCCAGCAGGAAGGCAAGCCCATCCTGCTCGTCTACAACCTCGTCGGGCGGGTGACGCTGGACCTCGATCGTGCGGACGCCGGTCGCGCAGCGGCTCGGCCTCGACCGCCGATACGCCCCTGGCGGCCCGCTACGCGGCCCTCAAGGGCCTGACCATCGGGATCACCCGCGCCCGGCGCCCCCACCGACGTCTTCGCCCGCTACTTCCTGGTGCGCGCGGGCCTCAACCCCGACCGCGACGCGACGCTCGTCCAGGTCGGCGGCGTGCCGGCGCTGGCCGCGGCGTTCAAGAGCGAGCGCATCGACGCGTTCCTCCTCTCGCCGCCGCTCGCCGCAGACGCTCGAGCGCGAGGGGACGGGCCGCATCGTGATCCGGAACACCGGCCGGCGAGGTTCCCGAGCTGCGGGACACCACGTACGCCGCCATGTTCACCACGGCCGAGTACGCCCGCCAGAACGGCGCGGCCCTCCAGGCCTACGCGCGGGCGCTCCGGAAGGCGACCGCGTGGATCCAGGCCAACAAGGCGGAGGCGCTCCGCATCCTGGGGAGAAGTACTTCAAGGACACGCCGGCCGAGAGCCTGGCCATCTCCTCGACGCGACCCTGCCGGCGATCAGCGTCGACGGCCGCTTCAGCCAGACCGGGGTCCAGCGCTATCTCGACATCTTCAAGACCGTCGGCGAGACCGTGAACGCCAGCGCGGCGGAAGGGGTCCTGTGGACGAACGAGTTCGTCCGGTAGGACTGCGCCACCGCCGGCCCCGCGGCGCCGGCGCCGACGGCACAGCGCGGCCGGCGCTCGAGGCGCAGGGCGTCTACAAGATCTTCGTGCCTCGCGGGGATCGCGGGCCCGGCCGATGACCGCGCTCCGCGACGTCGATCTCGACGTGCGCCCCGGGGAGTTCCTCACGCTGATCGGCCCCTCGGGGTGCGGCAAGTCGACCGTGCTCAACATGTTCGCCGGGCTCACGGCGCCCACCGAGGGCCGGATCCTGCACGACGGGCGCGCCGTCGAGAGCGTGAACACGCGCGTCGGCTACGTCACGCAGGACGACAACCTCCTGCCCTGGCGGACGACGCTGGCCAACGTGGAGATCGCCCTCGAGCTGAAGCGGGATGCTCGCGGGAGGCCGGCGCGCCCGCGCCGCTCGAGTACCTGGGGCGCGTCGGCCTCCGCGGGTTCGAGCACCACTACCCGCACGAGCTCTCGGGCGGCATGCGCAAGCGCGTCTCGATCGTCCGGACGCTGGTGGACGAGAGCGTGAACGTCATCCTCATGGACGAGCCGCTGGGGCCGCTCGACGCCCAGACGCGCCTCCTGCTGCAGGACGAGCTGCTCCAGCTCTGGCAGGGCAGCGGCCGCACGGTGGTGTTCGTGACCCACGACCTCGTGGAGGCGATCGCGCTGTCGGACCGGATCGCCATCTTCACCAGCGCCCCCGGCCGCATCAAGGAGATCCGGGAGGTCGGATCCCGCGGCCGCGCGACGTCTTCCACATCCACGAGGCGCCGGGCTTCGCCGACATCTACGACGCGATCTGGAACGACCTGCGGGACGAGATCCGCAGGGCGCGGAGGCCGGCCGTGCCTGAGCTCGACCGCGAGGCGGCGCTCCTGGCAGCGGAGGCGGACCGCGCGCGGCGGGCGGCGCGGACGGATCGCCTGCGGATCCTGGCCGGGCAGCTCGTGCTGCTCGCCGCTCATCCTGGGCGGCTGGGCGTGGGCGTCGGGCCGCATCCTCGACCGGCTCTTCCTGAGCGATCCCGTGAGCGTGGCGCAGGCCTTCTGGGCGATCCTTCTGAAGGGCACCCTCTGGTACCACCTGCGCTTCACGCTGACCGAGACCGCTCCTGGGCTACCTGATCGGGGCCAGCCTCGGCCTCGGCGGGGCGCTCGTCGTCTCCATGATCCCGGCCGGCGAGCCCGTGCTCCGCCCCTTCGTCCTCCTCGCCTACGCCACGCCGAAGATCGCGCTGGCGCCGCTCATGATCATCTGGTTCGGCATCGGCATTCTGCCGAAGGTGATCCTGGCGGCCACGTTCGTGTTCTTCGTCGTGTTCCTGAGCACGCTGGCGGGCGTCGCGACGGTGCCGCCGCAGCTGGTCTCCGTGGTGCGCGTGATGGGCGCCGCCCCTGGCGGTGTTCCGGAAGGTCGTGCTGCCGAGCGCGCTGCCCTTCATCGCTGACCGCGCTCCGCCTCACCATCCCGGCCGCGCTCATCGGCGCCGTGATCGGCGAGTTCATCAGCAGCAACCGCGGCGTGGGCTACCTCATCAACGCCGCGAGCTCCCGCTACGCGACCGCCGAGGTGTTCGCGGGCATCGGGAGCTTGCTCGTGGTGGTGCTGTGCATGAACGCCGGGCTGTCCCTGCTCGAGCGGAGCTGGTCCCGCTGGGCGCCGCGCGACGCGCTCGGGTCCCAGTAGGAGGCGGCCGCATGACCGAGGTCCTGACGTCACTCGACGCCATTCTCGCGCCGTCGCGGTCGGCGCTCCTGGTCGTCGACGTCCAGCACGACTTCATCCACCCCGAGGGCTGGGCCGCGCGCCATTCCCGGCAGGGCCGTCGCTCCGCCACGTGATCCCGCCCATCAACCGTCTGATCGGCGCGGCCCGGGCTGCCCGCGTCCCGGTCGTCTACATCCTGATGGAGCACGGGCCCGCGATCGACCTCCCCAACTACCGGGCGCGCTACGTGGCGCGGGGATGGAAGGGGACATCCTGTGCGCGGCCGGGACCTGGGGCGCCCGCCTCGACGGGGAGATCACGCCGCCGGCGCCCGGCGACCTCACGGTCGTCCGCCACTCGTACGACGCGTTCGAGGGCACCGCGCTCCACGGGCTCCTGCGCGAGCGGGCGTCGAGTCGGTGGTCGGAACGGGCGTGGTCACCAACCTGTGCGTGCAGACGACGATCCAGCACGCGTTCGCCCTCGGCTACTACGTGGTGGTGGCCGAGGACGCGACGGCGGCGGTCGATCCGACCGTGCAGGCCGTCACCCTGGACAACTTCCGCCAGTACTTCGGGCCGGTGGTGGCGAGCGAGACGATCGATCGGCACTGGCAGCCCGTTCATGACCTCGATTCCGGGGCGGCGCCCGGCCTGATCCCGGAGGACCCGATGGCCCGTCCCATGCCGCTGGCGTTCAGTGACGCCGAGTTCGCCCGCCGCCTCCGCGACCTCCGGGCCCGGATGCGCCGCCCCCGCTCGACGCGTTGCTGGTGGTCGCGGCCGAGAACATCACGTACCTGACCGGGTACGAGACGATCGGCTACTCGAACTTCGGCGTGCTCGCCGTCCGGCAGACGGGGACCGCTCCTGTTCATCCGGGAGATGGAGCGCACGGTCGCCGAGACGACGACCTGGCTCCGGGAGTTCGAGATCTTCGCGGACGACCAGGATCCGCTCGAGCAGGCGGTGACCGCGCTCCGGAAGCGCGGGCTGGCTGGACGGGCGCGTCGGCGTGGAGCTCGGCGAGTCCTTCGTCTCGCCGGGGACCATGGACCGGTTCCGCCGCCTCCTGGGCCCGACCGTGGACGGCACCGGCCTCGTCGAGGCCGGGCGCGCGATCAAGTCCGCCGAGGAGATCCGCTGATCCGCCAGGCGTGCCGCATCACCGAGGCGGGCGCGATCGCCGCGCTCGATGCGATCCGGCCCGGCGTCACCGAGAACGCGGTGTCCAGCGCCGCCTACGCGGCGATGATGGCGGAGGGCTCCGACTTCTTCGCCGGCGACCCGATCGTGACGTCGGGGTGGCGGTCCGGGTCGCGCACCTCACGTTCGGGAACCGGCGCACTCGAGCCGGGCGACACGATCCTGCTCGAGCTGAGCGGGTGTCGCCGGCGGTACTTCGGCCCGCTCATGCGCGGCGCCGCGATCGGCCCGGTGCGCGACGAGGTGCGCCGGATGTCGGACGTCATCATCGAAGCGCTGAACGCGGCCATCGCAGGCGATCCGGCCCGGCGTGACCAGCGGCGCGGTGGACGCGGCGTGCCGGGAGCCGATCGAGCGCGCCGGCTTCGAGCCGAACTTCCGCAAGCGCACCGGGCTACTCGGTCGGCGTCGGCTACGCGCCCAGCTGGGGCGAGGGGCACATCGTGAGCCTTCGCCGGGACGACCCGACGCGCCTCGAGCCGGGCATGGTGTTCCACATGCCGCCCGCCCTGCGGGTGCCGCGGCAGTACGGCCTCGGCTACAGCGAGACCGTGCTGGTGACCCCGACCGGGTGCGAGGTGCTCACGAACCATCCGCGGCGCCTCCACGTGGTGGGCGGCTGATCGTCCGGGACGAGGTCCGGCCCGGGTGACGGTCCGCTCGACCGCCGCGACGACGCTCGCCACCGACGTTCTGGTCGTCGGCGGGGGCTGGCCGCGCTCCGCGCGGCCTGGAGCGCCCGCCAGGCGGGCGCGCGCGTGCTCGTCGTGGTGAAGCGCAAGCTCGGCCAGAGCGGCTCGTCCGCGAACACGTCGGGCGGCTTCGCCGCCGCCTCGCCGGATCTCGATCCCGCCGACGACCCGTGGCAGCACTACGCGGACACCGTGATCGGGGGCGGGTTCGTGAACGAGCGCCCCTGGCGCGCGCCCTGGCCGAGGAGGCGCCGGCGCGGCTTCGCGAGCTGATCGAGGTCGGCGCCCGGTTTCCAGCGGCGAGACGGGAGCTACTATCTCTCCCGAGCGGGGACCACCGCCATCCGCGCGTCCTCGTCCCGGAGCACATCCGCGGCACCGACCTCACGCTGCCCCTTCGGGCGGCCGTCCTGGCGGCCGGAGTCGACGTGGTCGAGAACGTCCTGGTGGTCGAGCTGCTCGTCGACGAAGGCCGCGTCGTCGGGGCGCTGGGGCTCCGGCGGGATCGTGCCGAGCTGGTGCTGATCCACGCGCGGGCGACGATCCTCGCCGCCGGCGGGGCTGGCCGCCTCTTCAGCGTCACCAGCAATCCGGTGGACGTGACCGAGGGCGGCTACGCGCTCGCGCTCGGGGCCGGCGCGACGCTCCGCGACATGGAGTTCATCCAGTTCTACCCGTGGCGGTGCATCCGCCCCTTCGGCTCGAGCCGCGTCCCGGTGCAGCCGTCGACCTTCGTGTCGGGCGCCCGGCTCTACAACGCGGCGGGGAGCGGTTCATGGAGGCGTACGACCCGGTCCGGAAGGAGGCGGCGACGCGCGACGTCTCCGCCCGCGGCATCTTCGACCAGATCCGGTTCGGCAAGGCGGTGGATGGCGGCGTCGTCCTCGACGTGTCGGCGGTCCCCGACGAGGTGTTCCGCCGCGAGAACAGCAAGGTGGTGGAGCGCCTCGACCCGCACGGGATCGACTACCGCGCCATCCCGCTCATCCTCGCGCCGGAAGCCCACTTCGTCATGGGCGGCGTCCTGATCGACGAGTGGGGCGGGGCGGAGCCGCCCGGCCTCTACGCGTGCGGCGAGACCGCGGGCGGGGTCCACGGCGGCAACCGCCTCAACAGCAACGCGGTGCCGGAGACCCAGGTCTTCGGGCATCGCGCCGGCCAGGCCGCGCGCCCGCTATGCCGGCGCGGCGGCGCCGGCGCGGTCGACGACCGGGCCCTCGCGCGCTGGACGGCCGGCTCGCCGCGATCCGCGACGAGGGCTCGGAGGTCTCGCCGGAGCTCAAGGCGACGCTCACGGCCTTCCGCGACGCCATGTGGCTCGGGCTGGGGATCGTCCGCACCGAGGCCGGGCTCGGCAAGGCGGTCGCGCACGCGGAGGCGACCGAGGCGCACATGGCGCGGTCTGCGTCCCGCGACGCTGGGCGAGCTGGTCGCCGCGACCGAGCTCGGCCACCTCGCCGTCGCCGCCCGCGCGTCGGCCGCCAGCGCGCTGTTCCGGACCGAGAGCCGGGCCGCGCACTACCGGGAGGATCACCCCGATACGGATCCCGCCTGGGTCGCGACCGTCGCCTACGCGGACGACCGGGCCTGGCGGCGCCCCTCGGCCGTCGATCGGGACGAGCGCCGGCCGGCTCGGCCGGCCGGCCGGCACGACCTCCGGGCGCCGACGAGTTCGTCGAGTGAGCCCCCGCGGATGCCGCCGCGACCGGCCCGTTCGGACCGACCGCGCACGAGACCGGCCTCCTCGCGCGGACCGGCGCCGTCGGAGTCGGCGCGGGAGCGAGCCCGGCGGGTCGGCGTCGCCGTCGGCCGCGCGCTGGTCCTCGCGCCTCTTCCTCGGCGGCTGGGCGTTCGCGTCCGGCCGGCTGATCGACGCCGAGTTCCTCAGCGATCCCCGCGCCGTCGGCGCCGCGTTCGCCGACGCTGGTGACGTCCGGCCGGCTCTTTCCGCACCTCGGCCAGACCCTCCTGGAGGTGCTGAGCGGCTACGGCATCGGCGTCGTTCTCGGCATGGGCCTCACGGTGCTCGTGGCCGCGGTCGAGTCCGCTCACCGAGTCCTGCGGCCCTTCCTGATCGCCTTCTACTCCATCCCGAAGATCGCGCTCGCGCCCCTCATCGTCATGTGGTTCGGGCTCGCCACGGCGCCGAAGGTCATTCTGGCCGCGGCGTTCGTCTTCTTCGTCGGTGTTCATGAACATGGTCGCCGGCGTCTACGCAGTGAGATCCGCACCAGGCGAACGCCCTCCGGGTCATGGGCGCGGACCGCGCGCGCGCTCCTGACGAAGCTGATCCTGCCGGGCACGGTGCCGTACCTGATGACCGGCCTGCGCCTCGCCGTCCCGAGGCTCTGATCGGGGCCGTCGTGGGGGAGTTCATCTCGGCCAACCGCGGCCTCGGGTACCTGGTCACCTCGGCCGCCGCGCAGTTCAACACCACCGGGACGATGGCCGCCATCCTGGCGCTGCTGCTGATCGTGGCGGCCATGGACCTGACGCTGAGCCTGGCCGAGCGGCGCTCCTCCGGTGGCGCCCGCGCCCGGCGGCGTCGGTCGTGAGGGGGTGAGACGCGCCGCCAACCGGCGGAGCGGTTTCCGAACGCTCGATCAACGGTCGCGAGAGGAATCCGGGACCATACAAAGGAGAGGCAACCGATGAGAACGTGGAAGGCACTCGCGGCGGGAGCCGCGCTGCTCGCGGCCTGGCCGGCGACGCCGGTCGCGGACGCCCAGGCGCCGGTCAAGGTGAAGCAGGCGGGCTTCAAGGTGATCGACCTGGCGGTGCCGTTCATCGCCAAGTCCAGGGGTTCTTCGAGAAGAACGGCCTCGACTGGGAGTACGTGGAGATCGACAGCGGCAAGCTGGGCGTGGCCGCGCTCCTGTCGGGAACGCGCAGTTCACGGACTTCGCCGTGGACGACGCGGCGCCCTCAGAAGGAAGGTAAGGACCCGATCCTCGTCTACAGCATGGTCAACGCGCTCACCATGGACATGGTGGTGCCGGAACGACGTGCTAGAGCGGCTGAAGATCACGCCGGCCACGCCGCTCAGCGACAAGCTGAAGGCCCTCAAGGGCCTGACGTTCGGATCACGCGGCCCGGTGCGGTGACGCAGCTCTTCCCGTCCTACCTCCTGCGGAAGGGGCGGATTCGACCCGGAGAAGGACGCCACCTTCGTGCAGATCGGCGGCGGCCAGGCCCTGGTCGCCGCGATGAAGGCCAAGCGGATCGACGCCTTCATGCTGTCGGCGCCCGCGCCGTACCTGCTCGAGCGCGACAAGGTGGGCACGGTCATCCTCAGAACTCGGCCGGCGAGGGGCCGCCGGAGTTCGGCGACTTCGCGTTCGAGTGCATCGCCGTCGCTGAAGTCCTGGGCCGAGAAGAACCCCAAGCTCGTCGAGGCGTACATCCGCTCGCTGAACCAGGCCTACGACTGGATGCTGGCGAACCGGCCGGCGGCGCTGGCGCACCTCAAGAAGTACTTCGCGGAGACCGACGAGGCGACCCTCAAGATCTCGTTCGACGCGCTCATCCCGAGCCATCCGGAAGGGCGGCGCGGCTGACCCAGTCACTCGGTGACGAACCAGCTGAACGTCATGAAGGCACATCGGCGCGCGTCGAGGGCAACCTCGACACGGCCGAGGGAGTGCTCTGGACGAACGCGTACAACAAGTAGCCCCGTCGCCGGACGGACGGGCGGGCGCTCCCGGCTCACGGGACGCCCGCCCGCATCAGACCGGATCCCCGGGCGGTGAGTCCCCGGCCCTCGCTTTGACAGCCGCTCGGGAGTAGGGCATTGTGCGCAGGGTCATGCACTTCGGGATCTTCGTCGAGGAGCGTCGTCGGGGCACCAGCGAGGCGGCGGCCTTCCGGGATGCCGTCGAGCTGACGGAGGCGGCGGAGGCCCGGGGCCTCGACGGCGTGTGGCTGGGCGAGATCCACTTCACCCCGTCGGTCCGTGCAGTCGGCGCCGATGGCGCTGGTGAGCTTCCTGGCCGCCAGGACGGCGCGCGTGCGCATCGGCATGGCCGTGACGGTGCTGCCGCTGGTCCATCCCCTCCGCATTGCCGAGGAGGTCGCGACCGTCGACCATCTCAGCCGTGGCCGCTTCGACCTCGGCATCGGTCGCAGCGGCGCCGCGTCCACCTACGACGTCCTCGGCATTCCCATACGGGAGAGCCAGGCGCGCTTCGAGGAGGCGCTGGCGATCCTCCGCGAGGCGTGGAAGGGCGAGCCGCTTCTCCTACCAGGGCCGGTTCCACCGGATCACGAACACCGTGGTGACGCCGCGGCCGTACCAGCTGCCGCACCCGCCGCTGCGGATGGCGGCGAACTCGCCGGAGACCTTTCCCTGGGTCGGGCGGGCCGGACTGCCGCTGTTCGTCGGGGTGCGCGACCTGAACATCCCGGAGCTCGCGCGTCCACGTCGAGTCCTACCGGGCCGCGTGGCGCCAGGCCGGGGCACGCCGGTTCGGGGGACGCCTGCGCCTCGCCCGTGTACGCCGCGCCGACCGAGGAGGCCGCTGCTCGAGGACCGCGCGAGAACATCATGTACTTCTTCCGGCGGCACACCGAGCTGGCGCGCGCGCGTCTCGGTCGCGCCGGCGCGGGGCCGACCGCGCGGATCCAGTCGCGCGTCGCCGAGCTGGCGGCGCTCTCGTACGATCGGATCCTGGAGACACGGGTGGCGTTCGGGACGGCGGCGAGCCTCGTCCGCGCGCCTCGGGGCCGTGCGCGACGACCTCGGGCCTGGACGGCATCATCGCGGAGCTGAATCCGGGCGGGCTCTTGCCGATGGAGCTGCAGCGCCGCACGCTGGACTCCTCGCCCGCGAGGTCATCCCCGCCATCCGGTGACCCGGCGCCCGCCCGCGCGGAGTCGCGCCCTGGCGACCGGCCAGCCGCGGTCTGCGCCTCCTGGCGTCCAGCCTTCGCGCTACTCTAGAAGCGAAAGCAAATGTGCCCGAGTAGAGGTCCCGATGAGAACCCCGCGCGAGATCTTGGTGTTCGCCGGGATGATGATCGCGGCGTCGATGCTGGCGCGGGGGACTGTGGCCCAGATGCCTGACGGCATCGCCGCGCCCGGGGAGACCGTCGTCGCCACGCTGCACGCGGAAGGCGCTGCAGGTCTACGAGTGCAAGACCGACGCGGGCGGCAGGCTCGTGTGGCAGTTCCGCGAGCCCGTCGCCACGCTGCTCCTGGAGGGCAAGACGGTGGGTCGTCATTACGCGGGGCCGACCTGGGAGCATGTCGACGGCAGCGCCGTGGTCGGCAAGGTGGTGGCGCGGGCGCCGGCGGCCACCCCCAGGACATTCCGTGGCTCCGGCTCGACGTCACCGAGCGCCGGGGCAGCGGGCGCTGTCGGGCGCGACGACAGTCCAGCGGCATCCACACGCAGGGGCGGCGCCGCCGACGGCGCCTGCGACAAGGTCCGGCGCGTATCGGAGCATCCCCTATGCCGCCGACTACGTGTTCCTCCGAAGTAGCGCGAGTCCGAGGAGGCCGTCATGTGTCGGAACATCAAGACGCTGTACAACTTCGACGCCGCCCGCCACCGAGGACGAGGTCGCGCGCGTCGTCCGTTCAGTTCGTCCGCAAGCTGAGCGGCTTCAATCGACCTTCGAAGGCGAACCAGGTCGCGTTCGACCGTGCGGTGGAGGCAGGTGGCCCGCGCCGCGCGCGAGCTGCCTCGACTCGCTGGTGACCACCGCGCCGGCGCGCGATCGTGATCGTCGAGGCCTCGAAGGCTCCCGTGCGCGGGCTGCCGGACCGATTTCCGCCACCCGCGCCGCTGTCCGAGCCTGACGGGGTGGCGCGAGGGGTCGATAGGCGCCGGGCCCGGCGCGCCGGACCGGCCGCGGGCTGAATCAGGTCCCGGTCGCGGATCCGCCGCGGCCGGCGGACCTTGATTGCCCGCGCGGCTGCGGCCCGGGCCCGCGCCGACTGGTCCGCGCGAGAACGTCGAGCAGGCGCTCGAGGGTCACGGGCTTGACGACGTGCGCGTCGATCCCGGCCACCGCCGCCTCCCGCCGGTGCTTCGGGTCACCGTATCCGGTGAGCGCGACGAGAAAGACGCCCTTCAGGGTAGGCGACGCCCGCACGGCTCGCGCCACGGCACAGTCGTCCATATCCTGGCAGGCCGACGTCGACGAACGCGACGTCGGGCCTGAGCGCCTCGAGCCTGGCCAGGCTCGGTCGGACCGTCGACGGCTTCTTCCACGTGGTGCCCGCTCGCCTCCAGAAGGAGTCGGAGGCTCTCTCGGGAGTCCACGTGATCCTCGACGATCAGCACGCGCTGTCGCTCGGGCGGGCGTTGCGGCTCCTGCGATGGCGCCGGCGGGCGATCCCCGGCGTGCGCCAAGAGCGGCAGTCGGACGATGAACTCCGCGCCAAGGCCCGGCCCGTCGCTGGCGACCCGGACGGTTCCGCGCTGCATCTCGACGAGCCGCTTCACGAGCGTGAGTCCGAGGCCCAGGCCGCCCTCGGCGCGATGCGGCTTCTGACGGGCCTGCACGAACACGTCGAAGATGCGCGGCAAGAGCTCGGCGCAATCCCCACGCCGGTGTCGCGCACCCGCGATGACCGCGTCCGGGCCCCTCGGACCGGATCGTCACCGAGATGCGCCCGCCCTGCGGGGTACTTCGAGGGCATTGTCGATCATGGTTGGTCAGCACCTGTTCGAGCCGCGCGGGGATCTCCCTCGAGCCCGCGCCGGCTGCGCCTCGAGGGTGAGGCCGCGCTCACGCAGGCGCTCTGGCCGCGCGATGGTCGAGAGACACTGCTTGGCGAGAGCCTCGAGATTCACGGGCTCCCGCCGCAGGTCCATCTTGCCCGCGTACGAGCCGGCTCACGTCGAGCAGATCGTCGACGAGGCGCGTCAGCTGCTGGGCTTGCCGCCGTGATGATCGCCCGTAGCTGGACGAGCCGCGCGATCTGGCGAACTCGATCTGGCTGAGCACCGCGCACGGCGTTGGCGATCGCGCCGAAGCGGGTTGCGCAGCTCGTGCCCGAGCATGGCCAGGAACTCGTCCTTGGCCCGGTCGGCTTCGAGGAGAGAGCCTGCTCGGCGTTGGCTCGCTCGATGAGATCCGCGGCCTGGCGCGCGAGCAGACGACGAGCCGGCGATCCCGGTCGGCCAGTCGCCGTGGAACCCGATAGTGCGTCAACAGCACTCCACGACACGACCGCTGCGGTCGAACAGCGTAGCCTGCAGGGAGCGGACTCCCGCGGTGTGCAGCACGTCGAGCGCCGGACTGTCGCGAAACAGCGGGCTGTCGTCGACGTCCTCGACACCGATGCGCTCGCGGGTCTCCATCGCCATCCCGCCGCCGGCGTGGCCTCCTGAACCGTGTCGAAGAACTCGAGGAACGGGCCGTCGAAGCCGCGCTGGCGACGATGCGCAGCCTGTCGGAGGCGTGGTCGAGCAGCTGGATGTTGCCTATGTCGGCGCCGGTGACCGCGATGGCCGCATCCACGATCTCGAGGAGCAACGCTGCCGGGTCGCTCGTCTGGACCAGGCGCGTGCTGACCTCCTGGAGCTTCGTCATGGCGGCCAGATCGTCGAGCAAGCCGGGCCTCGCTGCCCCGAAGCGCCGCCTCGATCTGTTGCGCTCGGTGAAGTCGAACGTGACCCCGACGAAACGGACCGGGCGTCGCCATCGCTGGCGCACTCGCCCGCGTTCGCCGAGCCAACGCGCTTCGCCGTCCGGGCATCCGGACCCGGAATTCCACCTCGCAGGGCCCCGTGCGTGATCGCGGCGGCGATCCGCGAATCGACGAGGGGCCGGTCGTCCGGCTCGACGAGGTCGTAGAACGCTAACCCGCGGCTCGCCCTGGACGGCGAGCCTGGCGAACTGGGGCGCGGTTCCGGCTGACCGGGAAGCGATCCCGCTGGTGAGATCCCAGTCCCACGCGATCATCCGCCCTGTCTCGAGCGCCGCCTCGAGCCCGCTCGTGGGCGTCCTGCACTTCCATCTTGAGCCGCCGCGGCGCTGCCCGTGCGAGCTCCAGGTGGGTGTTGACCCGCGGCGATCAGCTCGCGCGCCGAGAACGGCTTCGACGAGGTAGTCGTCCGCGCCCGGCTGCGATGCCCTCGACGCGCGACTCCTCGCCGGCGCGGGCCGAGCAGGCATCGACGGGACACGCGCGCGGTCGCCGATCGCCGCGCGAGCGCGCGCAGCAGTGCCGAGGCCGTCGAGGCGCGGCATCATGACGTCGGTCGAGCACCAGATCAGGCCCGGCGCGCCGCGCGCGGCCAGGGCGCCGCGCTGCCGTCCGCCACGACCTCCACGGTCCAGTACTGACCGCAGCAAGCGCGCAGGTAGTCGCGCATGTCGGCGTTGTCGTCCGCGACGCAGGACGCGGCGCCGTCGTGACACCGCGCGAGGCGCCGTCGGCGGTGCCGCGTGCCGGCGACGCTCGTCCGGGAGACCCAGCGCACCGCTTCCTCGACGAACGGGGCGCGGCGCCGAGCGGCGGTCGACGCGAGCGTACGGGCGGCGCCGATCCGCTCCGGCGGGAGATGGGCGCGTCCCGTAGGGAATGGTCACCGTGAAGCGTCGACCCGCGGCCGACCTCGCTCGTGACGCGGACGGTGCCGCCGTGGAGCTTGCGACCAGCTCCTGCACCAGCGCGAGGCCCGATGCCCGGTGCCCTCGTGGGTCCGCGCTCGGGCGCCCAGCGACGCGGTGGAAGCGCTCGAAGACGTGCGGCAGCTCGTCGGCGGGATGCCGACGCCCGTGTCGCGCACCGTCAGCTCCACTTGCGTTGCCGACCGGGCGCAGCGTGACGGCGATCTCGCCCTCGAACGTGAACTTGAACGCGTTCGACAGCAGGTTGAGGACGATCTTCTCCACATGTCGCGGTCGACGTAGACCGGCGCGACGAGCGGCGCGCAGTCGACGACGAGCGCGAGCCCGGCGCTGCTCGACCGCCGAGCGGAACACGCTGGCCAGATCCGCCGTGAGCTGCGGCGAGGTCGGTCGGCTCGTAGCGGCGCTGCGACGCGGCCCGGCCTCGATGCGCGAGAAGTCGAGCAGCGTGTTGACCAGCTTGAGCAGCCGCAGGCCGTTCCGGTGCACGACGGCGAGCGGCTCGCGATCGCTCCGGCGATCCGCGTCCGTCGGTGCGCGAGCAGCGTCCTCGAGCGGCCCGAGCATGAGGGTGAGCGGCGTGCGGAACTCGTGGCTCACGTTGCTGAAGAACGCCGTCTTTGGCGCGGTCGAGCTCGGCAAGCGCTTCGGCGCCGCTTGCGCTGCTCTCGCTCGTAGGCGCGCGCGCTCGCGATCGCGGTCCGACACGCGATCGGCTGACCAGCGTCGAGGAAGTCGCGATAGTGGCCGCTCGAGCGCCAGGTGCAGGCTCACGCCGATCACGAGGAAGCCAACGCCCGCGTACCTGACGCACGAGCGGGAGCATCGACGCGCGCGATCCGGCGCAGGCGCGTGGCACCCGGGCGAGCGGATACGAATAGGTCGGGGTCTCGCTGGTCGCGCGCTTCCCGCGCGCAGCGACTGCGGCGGCCGGGCCGCGTCCGGAGTCAGGTCGACCTCTGGCGCCGCGACGGCCTCGCGAGAGAGCCCCGTCACGTCGACGAGCCGCGCCACTGCCGTCCGGACTTCGTCGATCGGCAGGTACAGCAGGCGCGAACGGCACGTCCGGCCGGCGGTTCTGGGCCAGGACCGGCCGCGGCGTCGAACGCACACGGCGCTCGTGCCGACTCGAGCCGGTCCGGCCGCCGAGCTCGCGAGCGTCGCGAGCCGCCGCTCGCCCGAGCGACGCGGCCGGTCGTCTCGCTCACGATGCAGAACACGCCGCCCACGCGGCCGGTCTCGTCGCGCACGGGATCGTAGGAGACGTCGAAGTAGGTCTCCTCGAGCGATACCCGTGTCGCTCGAGGTAGAAGCGCGTGGTCGCTGCGCCCAGAAGGCCTCGCCGGTGTCGCGATCACGCCCTCGAACAGCGGCTCGAGCGACGTCCCAGACCTCGCTGCCAACACTCCCGCGCTGGCATGCCCGAGCGCGTGCCGGGTGCTTGGCGCCGAAGCACCGGCCGGTAGGCGTCGTTGTAGAGCGCGACGAGGTCTGGACCCCCCAGAACAGGACGAGTCTGGGCCTTGAGGGGAGCAAGGATGCTCACCGTGCCGAGCGCAGGCCTCTGGGGCCACTCGGCCACGGACCCGGCGGCGTCCGAGACCAGTCGAGCGAGCGCATGCGGTCGCTCCATCTCACCGCCACCGGCGAGCCACTCCGTCGTCACTGGCTTCGCCCGGCGGTGTCGGGTCCGTGCCCATCGCCTTCTTCTTCCATGCGCGGTCGTCGAACTCGGTCGGGAGCGCGTCGTTGCTAAGGAGGATGCCGCCGAACCCCGCGCGCTGAGAGGCTGGGTGTTCGACCGTGCCGATCCGCCCAGGAGTCTCGCCTCCTCCAGAATACGACGAGATCCGGTGCGAAGGGGAGTGCGCACGGGGGCGATCGGCGCCCGTCGAGGGCAACTCTCGACACGATCCAAGGCGAGCGCTGAACTGAACGCGTGCAGCCGGGCGATCTGACGGGCGGGTGGCCTGTTGCCGGGGGTGCGGCCCACGCTGGCCGGGGCTGTCCCTGAACCCGTCCCCAGAGCCGCCCATGCCAAGCTCGCGACGTGGCCACTCCCACGAGCCGGGAGGCTGACTCCATGGATCCGATCTGCCGTTCCGCGACGTCGTCACGTCGGAGGAAGCGCTGCGCACGCTCGTCGGGCAGCCGAGCGAGCTGGCGATTCGCCAAGGAGATCTCCTACCTCGACGCGCACTGCCGCGCGTTCATCGCCCGCTCGCCGTTCGTCCTGATCGCGACCTCGGGCGCGAGCTGACGGGCAGACGTCTCGCCCAAGGGCGATCCGCCCGGCTTCGTGCAGGTGCTGGACGAGCACCGCCTCGTCATCCCGGATCGGCCGGGCAACCGGCGTCTCGACGGCATGCGAACCTCCTCGAGAACCCCGCACGTCGGGCTCCCTTCCCTGATCCCCGGGCCTGGAGGAGACCCTGCGGGTCAACGGGCGGGCCTGGATCGTCCGCGACGAGGAGGTGCTCGGCGCGCTGCGCCGGTGATGGGCAAGCGCCCGACCCTCGCGCTCGGCGTCTACGCGGACGAGTGCTTCATCCACTGCGCCGAGGCGTTCAAGCGCGCGCACCTCTGGCAGCCGGACCAGTGGCCCGATCGGGCGCGGGCATGGCGTCGCCATCGGAGATGCTGGTCGACCTGGGCACGCCCGAAGACGTGACCATCCCCAGGCGGATCGCCTCCTCAGGAGCAATACGTAATCGAACGAAGTACACT
>ERZ1370068.6860-contig-5816_pt1 | contig 46555 bp, 75 predicted proteins | sample MGYA00561227_ERZ1370068 | MGnify/ENA primary metagenome ERZ1370068 (study PRJEB38410, sample SAMEA6850437) | metagenome | study: Metagenomic assessment of the ecological functions of the soil: analysis of the soil microbiota associated with the... | reverse complement strand
GTTGTGCGTTCGATTACGCGTGTATTGCTCCAGGCGATCCCCGGCCGGGTGGGGATCACGGCCCGTTCGCGTCCGCCGAGCACGGTTGTACAAACGCGCCGGTTGGCCGGCGGAACGCCCATTCGTGGAACTTATGCCGGTCCCCACGACAGGATCGGCGTTGTTTGCCGCGCCGCGCGCAACGCTGCTGCTTGAGCGCCGGGTGCAGCCAGTTGCCGCACAGAATTGATTGTCTGCCGATCTGCAGCTGTGCGGCAAAATCCAGCTGCTCGCTGGCCCCAGTACCTTCAGCCCGTTGATCTTGGTCTGGGTCCTTGGGATCATGATGCTCGTCCAGCGCACTTGCCGCGATCTCCCGTAACGCCTCGGCGAAGGGTCGGGGAGCGTACAGGTTGGTGGCAGCTCCAGTCCGTCGCCTGAATACCTCCGGCGGCACTTCCCCGCCCTCCTTCTTGTGGGAGGTCACCCGGACGGCGAGAAGATGCGAGCCAGGATCTCCATGGTCTTTCTTCACTTTGGCAAGGCGGGTTGGAGCCAGCAGCACACTGGATCAGCGGGAGGGGAGTTGGTGGCTGGCGTGTCTGTTTTCTGGCCCGAAATTCCCCCCACTGAGAGCTTCACGAATTACACAGTGGTCTGGATGTCCCTGTGCAGCGCGCCATACTCTATTGGGCGCCTTCCAGAACTGGCGGTCTCGGTTTCGACGTTCTGACCATGACCAGCCACTTTGGCTTGAGCGCCGCGAGGATCTTGCGTGTTCTGACCCGTTCCCACAGGTTTCTGCCGAAGATCAATCCCTCGGCCCCGTGCCTCCGCGCGCTGGACGCCCGCGGTCCGTGTGGTTGCCGGCGTCGAGCTTCGCGTCCGGGGCGTGCGTAGCAATTCGTTCTCCTTGGTCGCCGCCCTTGCCCGCGCCGACTTGAGCAGCCGACGGGCTGACCATGAGCAGCCCGGTAGTTCTGCCAGTAGTTCATCGACGCCCACAGCTCGTTTGTTGAGCGTGGTGGGCGTGCGCCTGCTCGAGGTACTCCGCTCAGCGTCTGGCTGGCGCACGGTGCGGCGTCTTCAGAGTAGCCGGGGAGGATCTCGAGGGTTGCCGCCCATGTCGGTGGCGCCCTGGATGTTCGAGAGTGGCCGCGCAGCGTGTTGACGCCGCCGCCCGGTCGCCCGACGTTGCCGAGCAGCAGCTGCAGCATCGCCGCCGGCGCGGATGATCTGGACGCCGGTCGGGTGCTGCGTCCAGCCGAGCGCGTACATGATCGTGCCGACCCGGTCTGCGCGTTGCCCGGTCGAGGTGACCGACGTCGGCGACCTCGAGGAACTGGTCTCTGCGGGCACGCCGCAGATGCTGCTCGACCATCTCCGGCGTGTAGCGGCTCGACGTGCTGCCTCGGAGCGGCTGGAAGACGCAGCAGCGGGGTTCTGCAGCGTCGGATCGACCTTGTAGGCGCTTGCGTCGTCTCGGGTCCGGCTGCGTACGGCCCAGCTGCGTTCTTGTCGTACTCGCCGCTTCCCTGCGTCGAAGCCGGTGAAGAGGCCGTCCGTCGAACCCGAACTTCTCGCGATGCACGTAGCGGCGCGTTGGTGTGTGCAGCTTGACGTAGTCACTCGTGGAAGCGCTTCTTCTCGATCGCGTACGCGGATGATCGCCGAGCAGCCAGCGATGTCGGTTCCGCGAGCGGATCTGGGCGAATAGAGGTCGGCGACCGCCGCCGTGCGCGTGAAGCGCGGGTCCACGCACGACGATCTTCGCGCTACGCGCGTTATTCTTGCGCGCCTCGATCGCCCACTTGAAGCCGCAGGGATGGTTCTCGGCCGGGGTTGCCGCCCATGCACAGGATCACGTCGGCGTTCTTGATGTCGACCCAGCCAGTTGGTCATCGCCCGCGGCCCGAACGTGGCGGCCAGACTGTGCCCACCGTGGGACGCGTGTCAGACTCTTGCCTGCGTATCGCGGTAAGACGACGCCCCACGACGGCGACGGCCTTCCACTGCATGAGAAGTTGAACTCGTTGGTGTCGGTGCAGCCGCCGATCATCCCATGCCCGGGTTGCGGTTCACCGTCTCGCCCTTCGCGTTCTTGTCGCGACGAAGCTGCGGTCGCGCGTCTCCTTGATCGTGCCGCGCGATCTCGCTGATCGCCTCGTCCCAGGAGATCGGCTCCCACTTGTCCGAGCCCGGGCCGGCGCACCTGCGGAGTGGTGAGGCCGCTGCGTGCTGGCGATGTCGTCCTCGCAGCGTGATGCCCTTCGGGGCAGAGCGTTCCGCGGTTGATCGGGTGATCGGGATCGCCTTCTACGTGCACGCACCGAAGGCTGTCACGTTCTTCTGCGCTTGTCGCCGCCGAGCGTGTGTGGATGATCACGCCGCAGGAGACCGAGCGGTAGGGACGGGTGCTGCCAGCGTCTCCGTGGTCGAGGCGATCTTCAGCTCGCGCATCTCCGCTCGCGCGCGACCTGCAGATCGAACCCAGACTGGTGCGACTGCTCCCGACCACTGCTGCTTACAGACCGCTTCGAAAAAGGTCTGCCAGCTGCACGGGCTGGCTCCGCGCTTGTCGGCTGAAGAAAAGCGCAGGTTAGACTGCCGCCATGGCACGATCGGATGTCAGCCGCACGGCATCGCGCGTCTGCCCGGGCGGACCAGGCGAGAAGATCGGCAAACTTGCAATTCAGTCAATCAGTTCCCGCCCTCGTCGAGACGTCTCTGTCAGAGCCGGTGGTCCTTGTCTGAAAGATAGCGCTTGCGGCGCTTGCCGGGCTCAGCCCTTTGCGGCCCCGCACCGTGAACCCGGCAGTCCTCGAGCTGATCCACGAACAGGTTGTGCGGGAGACGCGATCGGCACTGGCGATGGGACCAGCGCCATCCGAGCCGGCCAGAAGCGGGCGTCCCCGTCTCCGCCGCACGAGGAACCAGGGCACTGGCACCACGCTGCCAGCCATGGGGTTCCGCCCGCTGTGGATGAACGTGAGCCCGTGAGACGAACTCCTTGCATCACCGGCCGTGCAGTGAAGATCTACCTGCGTCAGCGGCCCATTTCCTGGACATGGGCGGGGATGACCCGCTTTACGAACGCGCCCCAGCCGGCTCATGTCCGTCGACCATCGCCGCCTCCTCGATGTCCGCAGGGGAGGCCGGAGAGAACCCCCATCATCAGCCAAGGTGCAGACGGGATGGTGCGAAGCTCCGGTAGGTCGGCCAGCGCCCGGGGCGAGTCCTGGATGGTGGCGTTAGCGACCACCACCTTCAGCGCGCCGGGATGAAGAGAGAGGATGGTGGGCCAGGCACCGGGTAGGTGGGGAAGATGCCGATCCCGACGCTGCCGCCGAAGGTCCGGCGAGCCGCGCCAGCGCTGTAGCCGGCAGGCACCGCCACGCAGCAGCGTGATCAGCCACCACCACCACCCGACGAAGACGGTGTTGCCCACCCAGCGGACGAACAGCGTCTCCTCGATAGAGGACGCGGAGGTTCTCGCAGCGTCGCGCCCTGCGCGGTACCCGGGGAAGCTGTTCGGGTCGAGCAGATCGGTGAGTCTTCTTGAAGGTGGTTGATCAGCATCAGGCGAACAGGGAAGGCGGCGAACAGGCTGAAGAGCACGATCACGCACGGTGCGGTGCGCGACGCTTCCCGCCACACGCTCGCGCGGGCTTCATGACGACCTCCGCGCGCCGCCAGGCGGAGCGGCAGGATCTGCCGCGCGCCGCCAGCACGCGGGAAGAGGAACAGCGCGATCGCGGACGCCGCCGGGAGGTCGCCGCCGTCGATGCCGCTGAAGAAGGCCAGCGACGCGTGAGCACCTGCGTCATGTCATAGGGACCGCCGCGCGTCAGCACCCAGACCACGATCATGTCGGTGAAGGCGAAGACGAAGCCGAACAGCACCGCCACCAGTGAGGATCGGCAGCACCAGCGGGATGGTGATCTCGGAACAGCGTGCGGAAGAAGCCCGCGCCCCGTCGATGCGCGGCGGCGTCGTGGATGTCCTGCGGGATCGAGGTAAGCCCCCGAGGTTGATCGACGGTCGCGCAGCGGCAGCGTTACGCCAGACCTGCACCGCGATGATCGAGGTCATCGCCAGCGTCTGGCTGCCCGAGCCACACCGGGCAGGCGTCATGCCGGGCGGCGGCCCGCAGACGTGCAGCCAGTGGTACAGGCCGTAGTTGATCACGCTGTAGATGGAGTCGAGGATCCAGAGCCAGCCGATGCTTCCCGAGCGAGACCGGCGCCACCCAGGGCAGGAGGATCGAGCAGGCGCACGATCCACTTCCCGCGGAAATCCTTCTGCAGCGACACGGCGCAGGATGTGTGGCGAGGACAGATGACGATACCTGCGAGACGATCGCGAAGAGGAAGGTGTTCCTCAGGGCGCGGCGGAAGCTCGGGTCGTCCAGCGCCGACGTGAAGTTCTCCAGACCGACGAAATGGCCGGCGCTGGAGCTGACGCGTCACGTCGCTGACCGAGAACCAGAGACGAGAGAATGAACGGCACGCCGATCACCGCGCCGACGTAGAGGCAGCGCGGGTCGCGCATCGAGGACCTTCGCCGAGCGCCGTATCGCTCGTCGACGCAGCCCTCGGCAGCGCCTCGACGCCGCGCGCGGCCCGCTCTCGCTTGTCGAAGAACTTCAGATCGTTCGTGCTTGACGTGGAACTCGTACGCCTGCCCTCGGCTCGACCGGCGAGTGGCACGGTGAACGGCAGGTTGATGATCATCTTCGCGTCCGGCGCCGGGTCGCGCAGCACGCCGTAGAGCAGCGGTCGGCGCCGAGGTTCTCCACGCGATCGACGCGGAACCAGACGTGCGCCAGCTGCTCCTGGCGTCGGTACGCGCCCGCGGGCAGCATCTGCTCGGGCCGGAAGCCCGACCAAGCACCCCGTCGCGCTCGAACGAGGTTCATCGGCGGCGAGCCGAGGAAGCTCGCCACGAAGGTGTCGGCCGGCTCGTCGTAGACTCTCCTGCGGCGGGCCGAGCTGGCGCAGCCTGCCCTTGTTCATCACCGCGATGCGGTCGCCGAGCGCCATCGCCTCGACCTGGTCGTGGGTGACGTAGATGGTGGTCGTGCGCAGGCGGCGCTGGAAGCTGCTTGAGCTCGTCGCGCGCGTCTGGACGCGCAGCTTGGCGTCGAGGTTCGAGAGCGGCTCGTCGAGCAGGAACACCGCGGGCTCGCGGACGATCGCGCGCGCCAGCGCCACCCGCTGCCGCTCGCCGCCGGAGAGCTGGCGCGGCTTGCGGTCGCAGGAGCTGCTCGATGCCGAACATCGACGGCGGCCTTCTGCGCGCCTTCGCGCTGATCTCCGGCCACGGCGACCTTGCGCGCCTGCAGCGGGAAGGCGATGTTCTTCGCCACCGTCAGGTGCGGATAGAGCGCGTAGCTCTGGAAGACCATCGCGATCTTCCGCTCGCGCGGGCGGCGAGGTCGTTGACCACCTGGCCGCCGATCAGGATGTCGCCGCTGGTCGGCTGCTCCAGCCCGGCGATCATCGCGCAGAGCGTGGTCTTGCCGCAGCCGCGAGGGGCCGAGGAGGACGAGGAACTCCGCCCTCCTGGGTGGCAGAGTCGACGCCATCGACCGCGATGTGATCGACGAAGACCTTCCGGATCTGCTTCGTGTCTCGACCGATTGCCATGAAGTGGGGCTTTACAGCAACTTCCGCTCCTTCCACTTCTGCCAGATCTTCCGGGCCTTCGCGTCGGCTTCGCTTGACCGCGTCCTCGGGCGACATCAGCGCCGGTGGCCGCCTGGGCGAACATCGTGTTCAGCACCCAGGTGCGAGTAAGATCTCGTCGATCGCCGCGTTGGCGTAGCCCGGGATAGCCGACGTTGGTGGCCCACTCAGCGCGTCGGCGAGCACGCGCGTACTTGTCGGCGGGCTTGGCCTTCGTGTCGTTGGCGCAGCGTCTCCTTGAGGTCCGGCACCTGCTTGGGGAAGCAGGGGAAGTTGTAGTACTCGCTGCGCCGTGAACGCCTTGCTGGAAGTTGCCGATCTAGGTCGACCAGGAACTTCTTGGCCCCGTCGATGTTCTCGGCGAACTTCCAGATCACGTAGCACGTCATCACGTGCTCGAGGCCCATGCGCCGCGCCGGGCCCTTGCGCCGCCTTGGCGAGCCAGATCTTGTCGCGAGATCGGCATCTCGTTGTTCTCGGCCGTCGCGGGTGATGGAGATGGCGTTCAGCACCAGCGAGGCCTTGCCGGCCAGCATCAGCGCGGTTGTTGGACGAGGCGTCCCAGGCAAGCACCTCGGGCGTCATCGTCTCCTGTGTAGAGCGCCTTGACGAACTTCACCGCCTCGAGCGGTCTGCTTGGAGTTGAGGATCAGGTTGCCTTCGGCGTCCTGCTCCGCTGCCGCCGAAGGCGTACGAGGATGGCTCGCATGGCCATGGCGGTGTCGATCTCGGCCGCCAGGCCGATGCCGACCGGGATGCCGGTCTTGCTCCTTGATCTTCTTCCCGCCGGCGCGGATGTCGTCCCAGCTGTCGGGCGTTGCATGCCGACCTCGTCCGCAGAGGTCGATGGCGGTAGTTGATCGGGTCAGGGACGTAACTGTCGGAGAAGCCGAAGTACTTCTTGGTCTTGCGGGTTGTAGGTGCTCTTGATCGCCAGGTCGATCGGCTTGCCGTACTTCTTCCTCGCACTCCTGGTAGATCTCGCTCGTGGTCGATCACGTCGCTCTTCGTAGGCCGGGCGCGGCCAGAGGAACATGAACGAGGTCGTGGCCCTTCTGCGCCGAGACCTCCGCGGCGGCGCGTGGGGTTGATGCGCGGGGATGCCGACGTTGTCGACGATCACCTCCGTGTCGTTCTGCTGGCCCCACTACCCTTGATGTACTTGCCGTTGAACCACTTGTCGTAGCCGGGAACGAAGTGGTTCCACTGCAAAGTGCGCAGCGTTCTTCGCTGCGAAGGTTGGCTACTTCGGCCAGGGCCAGCGCAGCCGCGCCAACGCCTGCCGCCTGAATCAGTTGCGCCGGGATAGGGACATCGCCGCGTTCGGCTCCCTTCACCTGGGGGTTGGGGAAGGCTTGGGAATACGAACGCGCTGCCGCCGGGCGGACCAAAGCACACGCGCATGGCGTTGGCAATATCGGCGCCCCTGGAGGGTGAAAAAAACGCCCCGGGAAGCCCGGGGCGTTCCGGCACGACGCCGGGCCGCGCGGCTGCCTACCGCGTCGGTTCGGGGTGCCCTGCCCACTGCGGCTTGCGGCCCGCGGAGCTGGGCCGCCCATCTGCTGCGATGCTGCTGCACCTTCCGGAAGCAGCGACGTCTCTCCCAACTTGCACACGTCCTGGTCGCACGTGCAGCCCTGCGTCCGGGAATTCACCGGGCGAGATCACCTTGCGAGTGCCCGTCCACACATCGCGTTCTGGCGAGGCTTTCTGGTCGAACTGGCGCCGCCTTTGAGATTCGTGAACCGGTCCTTCTCCATCTGCTTGTGCATAGCTGCAGCTGGGCGATGCCAGCAAATCGTGATCGGTGAAGCGGTGAAGCCCTTCTTCTTGGCCGGAATCATCACCTGCTTGTCGGCGGCCTTGTGGTCGCGCTGCTGGCGTCTGGGCGAGAAGAACTCTTCACCTTCTCGCTTTCCGCCGTTCACGGCGCTCGGCCGAGACACGCCCATCTCGAATCTCGTGCAGGTTGGTCAGGGTGGAACTTCCTGCAGCTGCATCTGCGGCGTGGCGTTCTGCATCATCGCCTCGTGATCCGCGGCCATCTTCTCTGGGGTTCTTGCCACTGCCGGTTGGGATCGCCCGCGGTTGCCGCGCTCCGCCTGGTCGAGCCTGCTGGTTCTGGTGGTGGAGTGCGCGAGACGTCCGAAGCCCGTCTTGTCCTTCGCCTTGGTGGAGTGCGGGTTGTCCGGGTTGTCGGTGGTCTGCTGCTGCGCGGCAGGCCGACCCTGCCTGGCAAGCAGGGCGGCGAAGAGGCAAATGGAACGGATGCAACGAGGTCATGTGGCTGGTCTCCCGTGAAGTCAGCAGGAAAGCTGACGACGCGGCGCCCGGATCGCACCGGTCCAGCGCTCCCCGCACTTACTGGAGGGCAGCCTTTCGACTAAGTAGCGCGCGATGCCGAAGGAGAGCTGCCATTCTCGTGACGCGCATGGGCTCTCCGAGGAATTCCCGCGGCTTCGTGGCGGTGAAGCGGGTCGACACAGGCGTGAATCGCGGGACGAAATCCACGCGCTGATCTGTGCCCGAACGGCGCGGGCAAGACCACCTGCTTCAGCCTGCTCACACGCGCTTCTTGCCGGCCACCAGCGGGACCATCACCTACAGGGGGCAGGACATCACCCGGGACTCCCCGCGGACGTCGCCCTGCGAGGGGCTGGTGCGCTCGTTCCAGATCAGCGCGGTCTTTCCCTACGCACGACCGCCGTGGAGAACGGTGCAGGATCGCCCTGCAGCGCAAGCGCCGGGCGGTCGTTCGTGCTTCTGGCGCAGCGGCCGCGCGTGCTGCGCGAGCTCGACCCGCGCGCGCGACCTGCTCGGCCAGGTGGGCCTGGGCGGCTTCCGCGACACGCTCTCTTGCCGAGCTGCCCTGCGGCCCGCGAGCGCGCTGCGAGATCGCCACCACGCTCGCGCTCGGGCCGGAGCTGATGCTGCTCGAGCGAGCCCACCGCCGGGATGGGCCGCGAGGACGTGGACGGATTCGCCAGCCTGATCAAGCGCGTGGCAAGGCGCTGCCGTGCTGATGGTCGGGCACCCAACCTTTCGGGGGTGGTGGCCAGCCCTCTCCCACCGGATCACGGTGCTGGCGCGCAGCAGGTGATCGCCGAGGGCGACTACCAGACCGTGTCTCCAGGATCCTTCGGTCGTAGTCTCGGCGTTACCTGGGGACCGGCGGCATGGCTGAGGCGCTGCTCTCGGTGCGCGGGCTGCAGGCCTGGTATTGCGGGGAGTCGCACGTGCTCCCACGGCGTGGACCTCGAGGTCCGCAAGGGGCTGAGGACTGGTCGGCGCTGGTCCGGGCGCAACGGGGCGGGCCAAGACCACCCACCATAGAAGTCGATCATGGGCCTGGTCGCATTCAACGATGCAGCTTGCGGTGAAGGTGGGAAGGCGCCGAGACCATCGCCCTGCAGCCGTGCAAGATCGCTTTTTGCGCGCCAGGATCGCGCTCTGCCGGAGGAGCGCGGCATCTTCGCCAGCCTCGACGTGCGGGAGAGAACCTCCTCCCGCCTCCGAAGGTCCGCGACGGCGGGCTGATCGTCGACGCAGATCTTGCACTCTCTTTCCCAACCTCAAGGAGCGCATGCACAGCCAGGGACCGACAGCTCTCCGGCGGCGAGCAGCAGATGCTGGCCATCGCGCCGCATCCTGCGCACCGAGCGCTCGGATCTGTCTTCTTCGACAGAGCCGACCGAGGCTGGCGCCGGTGATCGTCCAGCAGATCGGCAACGCGATCCGCAAGCTGAAGTCGCGACGGGCTTCACCATCCTGCTGGTCGGAACAGAATCTTCAGGTTCGCGCGCGTACGGTGGCCGACCGCCACTACGTGATGGAGCCGCGGGCAAGGTCGTGGACGAGATCCCCAACGCCGCACTCGAGGCGAACATGGATCGAGGCTGCAAGCAGTATCTCGGTGTCTAGACGCGATCTCAAACCGTGAGCCGCTAAGCACCGCCCATGGCGGCACGCGGCTTGAAGGCTTCGACATGAACGCACTCGCACTGGTGTTGGCCTCGCGCCTGCCGCTCGCGGCGGCGCAGACTCACCGGCGAAGCGTGATCAAGATCGGCGTCCTCAACGACCAGTCCGGCCCGTACGCCGACCTGGCGGGCCAAGGCTCGGTGATCGCGCGGCGAAGACTGGCCGTCGAGGACTTCTGGCGGGAAGATCGACGCGCGTCCCGATCGAGGTGTCATCGGCGCCGACCACCAGAACAAGCCCGGACATCGGCTCCAGCATCGCGCGCCAGTGGTACGACGTGGACGAGCGTGGACGTCGATCGTCGACGTGCCCCACCTCCTCAGTGGCCGCTGGCCGCGTCGCACACGGCATCACGCGGAGGAAGAACAAGGTGTCTTCCTCGGCTCCGAGCGCCGGCACCAGCGACCTGACCGGGCAGTCGGCCTGCACGCCCAACACGGTCCACTGGACCTACGACACCTGCGCGCTGGCGCAACGGCACCGGCATCGGCGAGTGGTCACAGACCGGCGGCGACACCTGGTTCTTCCTCACCGCCGACTACGCCTTCGGGCAGGCGCTGCGAGCGCGACACCGCGGCGGTGGTGGTCGAAGCCGCGGAGGCAAGGTGCTGGGCTCGGTGCAACCACCCACTCAGCACACTGATTTCTCGTCGTTCCTGCTGCAGGCGCAGGCCTCAAGGCCAGATCATCGGCCTCGCCAACGCTGGCGGCGACACCATCAACACGATCAAGCAGGCGTCCGAGTTCGGCATCGTCACGGGCGGGCAGAAGCTCGCCGGCCTGCTGGTCTTCATCACCGACGTGCACGCGCTCGGGCTGCAGACCGCGCAGGGCCTGCATGCTCACCGAGGCGTTCTACTGGGATCCGCGAACGACCAGACCCGCGCGTTCGCCGAAGAGTATCGCGCAGCAGCCAACGGCGGCAAGATGCCGCACCATGGTGCAGGCGGGCGTCTACGCGTCGGTGCTGCACTACCTGAAGGCGGTGCAGGCGGCTGAAGGCGCGACGCCGACGGCAAGGCCGTGGTGGCAAGATGAAGTCCATGCCGACCGACGATCCGCTGTTCGGCAAGGGCACCATCCGCGCCGACGGCCGCAAGATCCACGACATGTACCTCTTCGAGGTGAAGAAGCCCGCAGGAGTCGCAAGGCGCCGTGGGACTACTACAAGGTGCGCGCGACGATTCCCGGCCGAGCACGCAGGCGATCACCGCCCGCTGGACAAGTGATGCTGATCCCCCTGATCGCCAGAGAATGTGACAGGATGAGCGCGCATGTTCGGCGATTGGCGTACCGCCGCAGGCCCTGTTCGAGCCAGCTGCTGATCGGGCTGATCAACGGCGCGTTCTACGCGCTGCTGTCGCTCGGGCTGGCGGTGATCTTCGGCCTGCATGAACGTGATCAACTTCACGCCATGGCGCCCACTACATGATGGGCGCGTTCGTGCTCGTGGTATGCTGCTGGCAGTGCCTGGGCATCCCGTTCTGGGGCGCCCTGGTGCTGGCGCCGATCATCGTCGGCGATCGTCCGGCGATCGTCATCGAGCGGCTGCTCATCTCGCGACTGTATCTACGGGCTCGACCACCTCTACGGCCTGCTGCTGACCTTCGGGCTGGCGCTGATCATCGAGGGCCTGTTCCGCCAGCAGTACGGCTCGTCGGGCGCTGCCCTACGCAATCCCGATCTGCTCGCGGCGGCACTAACCTGCGGCTTCATGTTCCTGCCCTAGCTACCGCGGCTGGTCGTGATCGTCGTCTCGCTGGTGGTGTGCCTCGGCACCTGGTTCGTGATCGAGAAGACCAAGCTCGGCTCGTACCTGCGCGCGGCCACCGAGAACGGCCGACCTGGTGCAGGCGTTCGGCATCAACGTGCCGCGCATGATCACGCTGACCTACGGGTTCGGCGTCGGCCTGGCCGCGCTGGCGCGGCGTGCTGGCGGCGCCGATCTACCGGGTCAGCCCGCGTGATGGGCGCCGACCTGATCATCGTCGTGTTCGCGGTGGTGGTGATCGGCGGCATGGGCTCGATCCTCGGGCTCGATCGTCACCGGCTTCGGCCTCGGCGTCGATCGAGGGCCTGACCAAGGTGTTCTATCCGGAGGCCTCCAACACGGTGATCTTCGTCATCATGGCGATCGTGCTGATGCTGCGGCCCGCAGGGCCTGTTCGGGACAGCCGCAAGTAGAGGCGCCATGCGAGACGCGCAGCAACGCACGACGTCTGCAGCGTGTTCGCCGTCCTGGTGGCTGCTGGGGCTGGTGGCGCCGCTGGTCGTCTATCCGGTGTTCCTGATGAAGGTGCTGTGCTTCGCGCTGTTCGCCTGCGCCTTCAACCTGCTGATCGGCTACGTCGGCCTGCTGTCGTTCGGCCACGCGATGTTCTTCGGCATCGGCGGCCTACATCTCGCGGCACACGGCCGAAGGTCTGGGGCTGGCCGACCGGAGCTCGGCGATCCTGCGCCGGCACCGGCCGTCGCGGCCGCGCTCTGGGGCTGGTGGCCGGCGCCATCGCCATCCGCCGCCAGGGCATCTACTTCGCCATGATCACGCTGGCGCTGTGCGCAGATGGTGTTCTTCTTCTGCCTGCAGGCCGACGTTCACCGGCGGCGAGGACGGCATCCAGGCGATCCCGCGCGGCACGCTGTTCGGCTTGATCGACATCGCCAACGACTTGCGTGATGTCTACTACGTGGTGCTGGCCATCTTCTGCCTCGGCTTCCTGATCATCTGGCGCACCATCCATTCGCCGTTCGGGCAGGTGCTCAAGGCCATCCGCGAGAACGAGCCGCGCGCCATCTCGCTGGGCTACGACGTCGACCGCTACAAGCTGATCGCCTTCGTGCTGTCGGCGGCGCTGGCCGGACTGGCCGGCGCCACCAAGGCCATCGTGTTCCAGCTCGCCTCGCTCGACCGACGTGCACCTGGCAGATGTCGGGCGAGGTCGTGCTGATGACGCTGGTCGGCGGCATGGGCACCGTGTTCGGCCCGATCGTCGGCGCCGGCATCATCATCACCATGCAGAACTACCTGGCCGGTTTCGGCGAATGGGTGCTGGTGATCCAGGGCGCGATCTTCGTGCGTCACGGTGCTGCTGTTCCGGCGCGGCATCGTGGGCGAAATCATGGCGCTGGCGACAGCATCTGCAGCGGCGCGGCAGCGCGGCTCAGCGACGGCGGCAGGCGTCACCGCCGCAAAGAGCATCCTGCCCAATAGGTAACGCCCGCCGAAGGCGCGGTAAAGGGCATCCACACTCAACGCTGTGGATGCCAACCATGATCGAACGCATTGCCGCCGCGCGCGCTTTCTCCGCAAGCTGTGGGCGCTCGCCCGCCCCTACTGGTTCGCCGAGGAACGGCAGCGCCTCGAATTCTGGGGCTTCTCGATGATCGATAAGCGAGGCGTGGATCGCCCGCGGGCTGCTCGCGGTCGATCGTCGGCGCTGAGCGTGCTCATCGTCTACATGTCGAAGCTGTTCAACGCCTGGAACGCGCGCTTCTACAATGCGCTGCAGGACAAGAACGCCGAGGCCTTCTGGGACGAGCTGATCTACTGGGTGGTGCTGGCGGCGATCTTCATCGTCGCCGCCGTCTATCGCCTGTGGCTGACGCAGCTGCTGACCATCCGCTGGCGCCGCTGGCTGAGCGAGGTCTACTTCCGCGACTGGCTGGCCGACCGCACCTACTACCGCATGGAGCTCATCAGCGCCAGGGCACCGACAACCCCGAGCAGCGCATCGAGCAGGACTGCTCGACGTTTGCCACGCAGACGCCTCAATCTCGCCGGTCAGCCTGCTGCTGCAGGTCATGACGCTGATCACCTTCGCCACCGTGCTGTGGGGCCTGTCGGGCGAGCTTCCTGCTGCCGATCTTCGGCGGCATCGCCATTCCCGGCTACATGATGTGGGCGGCGATCGCTCTACGCGCTGCTGGGCTCGTGGCTGACCTACCTGATCGGCCGGCCGCTGGTGCGCGGTCAACTTCCAGCTCGAGCGCTACAACGCCGACTTCCGCTACCGCATGGCGCGCATCCGCGAGAACGCCGAGAGCATCGCGCTCTATCGCGGCGAGCGACGACGAGGAGCGGCGCCTGCGCGCGGCCTTCGCCCGCATCTATGCGACACTGGCGGTCGACTTCATGACCTACACCAAGCGGCTGACCTGGCTGACCGCGTTCTACGGCCAGGCCGCGTCGGTGTTTCCCATCGTCGTCGCCGCGCCGCAGTATTTCGCCGGCGAGATCCAGCTCGGGCGTGCTGACGCAGACCGCCGACGCCTTCGGCCGAGGTGCAGGAGCGCGCTGTCGTGGTTCATCGACTCCTACGCGCAGCTCGCCGCCTGGAAGGCGACGCTCGACCGCCTGACCGGCCTTCAGCGAGGCCATGGCCAAGGCCAAGGAGGCGGCGGCAGCGAGCACGCCTTCGATCGCGAGCACAGCCCGCAGCCGACGCCCGGCTGCTCGCGAAGGCGTCGACGTGCGGCTGCCCAGCGGCCACGTGCTGCTCGAGGACGTCGACGTGACCGTCCAGCAGGGCGAGCGCCCTGCTCCTGCGCGGCCCCTCGGGCAGCGGCAAGACCACGCTGTTCCGCGTGCTGGCGGGCTCTGGCCGTTCGGCCGCGGCCGCGTCGGCGCTGCCGAAGGACGCCCGCGTGCTGCTTCCTGCCGCAGAAGCCCTATCTGCCGATCGGCACGCTGCGCGAGGTGCTGAGCTATCCGGAGACGCCCGAGCACTATACGGACGAGGCCTGCCGGGAGGTGCTGGAGGCCTGCGCGGCTGGGCGCATCTGGTGCCGCGGCTGCGATGAGTCCACCAACTGGTCGCTGATCCTGTCGGGCGGCGAGCAGCAGCGCCTCGCCTTCGCGCGCGCGCTGCTCTATCCGGCCCGAACTGGCTGTTCCTCGACGAGGCCATACTCCGGCGCTCGACGAGGCGGCGGAGCGGCGCATGTACGAGCTGGTGCGCGCAGCGCCTGCCTGGACGCCACCGTGCTCAGCATCGCGCACCGCGCAACGGCATTTGCCCAGCACAAGCGGCAGCTGCTGGTGGACGGCCAGGCGGCGGCGCGCCGAGGTGAGAAGCGGGTGGTGGCAGGATGATGGCTGCCGGCCATGTGACTCTTGCACGGCCGGTCGCGTGGTCGCTCCCGGCGACCAGTCATGGCTCGCTGGATCCCGCATGCCCCGCTGGCGCGCGTACGCGGGATGACGATGGTTCGGTCCGTCAGGATGATGAAATCCGTGCCCCAGGGAGGCGCATCCTGGCGGCTCGGGCCGCTCGTCGGACACGATCAGGCTGGCGCCGGGTGTCGGCATAGCCGGGGAGTGCGCTCAGCGGCGACGTCGGCCGGCCAGCTCGACACGGTCGAGCGCCTGCGGAAAGGCGTCCGGAGAGCCCCCGCGCCCTACGGGAACGACACCGCCGATCCAGCGCGCATGCGCGCGCCGTCGGCCTCCACGGCTGCCATTGGCCGTGTAGACGTGCGTGCCGAGCGGCCGCTCGCCGCCGCGCAGTCTCGGCCCGGCGCATCGAACACCGGTAACGCGGGAAGCCGTGGCGCACGAACGCACCGACCGGCGGCGCGGCTGGCGATACACGGACCCGCCGCCAGCGCCACCGCAGCGCCGCATCCCGCTCCGCCGTTCGCCGCGCCGATCACCGGCCCGCGCGACCGCCTCGCGCTGCTACCGGCTCGGTGCCGCCAGCGATGGCGGCGATGGCAACCGCCAGCTCGAGGCCTCCGGCTTGGCCATGACCGGCCAAGGACGCGGCTCCCTCGACCCGGGCGGCGGCCAGCTGCAGGCCGCTTCGGCGAACAGGCGCGGATGCTCGATGGCAGCCGGCGTCAGCCTCGGCATCGGCGACGATCGCACGCGCGCCGAGCCTGGTCAGGCCGAACAGGCGGATGGCGTAGGCGTGGCGGCAGGGCGGATGCAACCGTGCGAGGCCGGGCGGCCGGTGACGATGCCCGAATGCAGCGCCACGCCGGACATGGTCAGGCGCTGCATATAGGGCATCGAGCGCGCCGCGGTAGATGTTGGAGAAGTGATCCTTCTCCTTGTCGGTGATGCTGAAGATGCCCGTCGGCGTCGGGAAGCCGCCGGTGCCGCGCGTGGAGACGGTGTCTGACTGCTGCAACCAGCCCGTCCTTGTCGAACAGGCGCAAGGGTCTGGCGGTTGATGGAGATGAGGATCTGCAGCGGCCCTGCGGCGCACGGCGGCCGTCACCGGCTGCGGGCGCCGGCTGGCCTCGATCGCTCGTGCGCTGCGCGCCAGGGGCAGCGGCGTCATGCTGTAGGCACAGCGTGATCGCCGGCAGCAGCGCGCCGCGTCGAGGCCAGACACTCCGGCGCTCAGCCGCATCCCCCCAGCAGCCGCATGTGCCTGGCCCCCGTGCTCCGCGACCGCAACTGTCGAGCGAACCTCACCCGCCATGCAAGCCGGCGTGGGCCGGCGTCCCCAGCCCAAGCTGCTGGCGCGACGATCGGCACTCCGCCACCGGCGCGGCAGGTGTCGGCGCGAGTTCTCGACCTCACGTTAGCTGCCGCCTCCTGCAGCTTGCCCAGCAGCCGCGCCACAGCTCGCGCTGCTCGCCCTTGGTGAGGCGCGCGGCGATCCCGCGCTTCGAAGGCCCGCACCTTCTCGCGGGCAGCCAGGAAGGGAGGACTCCGCGGACCGCTCGAAGTAGAGCGCGTGGCAGCGCCTGGTCACTCGACAGCACCTCGCGCCGGATCAATCCGCGCTTCTCCAGGCGCACCACCACGGGACTCATGGTCGACTTGTCGACGCCGAAGGCCGCCGCCAGCACCACCTGCGTTATGCCCGGATTGGCGCGCACCACGGTGAGCACGCCGAACGATCCGGGCGTGAAGTCGAAATCCGCCAGCGTCGCCTCGAACTCACCGAAAATCCTGGTCTGCGTCCGGCGTATCAGATAGCCGACGTAGGTGGGCAGCTCATCGAAATCGATCGGCGCGCGCATCCGTCTCGGCGGGCCCGGTGCTTTAAGCGCTGCGTTCGACCCTTTCATGCACGGGTCCAGCCTTTCTGTCAGCAGCGCTCTCTACCTGCATCGCCAAGACCGCTCAAGGCCGGCAACCGTGCAGCAGCAGCGGGCAGGTCCCCAGTGAGCCTCCATCGGGGCATTGTTTCACGTGCAACATCTATCCCCGCTGTTGTGCCATGGCTGCATTGTTTCTCACGTGTAACAGCGCGGCGGCGCGCCCGAGGGCATATTGCCGGCATCAGCGCAATTGCACGAGGCCGGCCATGACCACCCAGATGTTGATGACCTTGATCGCGTTTTCGCTGCTGAAAGGCACTGTCTTCGGCGCCCTGTTCGCCTGGATGTTCCCGCTCCCTGCACAGCTACTTGCTGGCCAAGGCGGGAGGCGATGCCGGCCCCCTGAAGCGGGTCCCGCGATCGGCAGCCGCCTCTACTGCGGATTGGCGGTATTGTCCGGCGCGGGTTTGCCCTCATCGACCTGGTAGATCGCGCGTCAGAGAAACGGCCGGGCTGCCCCGTTTGCTGCTCTGGGTGGTGATTGCCCTGTTCGGCGGCACGGCATGCGGCACCGTGCTGGATCGTATCGGCCATGCCCCGCGAGCAAAAGGCGTGACGCCCGGTGCCGCGTCGCTGGGCAATGCCGGTGTCGCGCCCGGTTACGCCCTGGTGACATGATCGGTGCCGGCTGCAACCGTCCGCCGCGCGAACCCGCCGAACCGCGACAGGGCGGCCGCGTCGTCGACGTCGCACAGTGTCGGCGACGAAGCCCACCGGCTGCCCGGCGAGGTTGGCCAGCGTGTCGGCCAACGCGTGCGGGCTCGACCAGCGCACGCGCCGTCGAACGGCCTCGGCACATGCGGCCGGCGCCGCACCCCGACCAGCCAGTAGCCGCCGTCGGTGGCCGGGCCGAACACGCACTGCGCGCTGCCCAGCATGCGAAAGGCTTGCCATGATGTGCGCCGGCGTGATCGCGGGATGTCCGTGCCGATGATCACTACGGGACCCGGCGGAGCGCGATCCAGCACGCGTTGCATGCGACGGCCGAGGTCGCCCCGCTCCTGCGGCATATGCACAAAGTCGGCGTGGCCAATGCCGGCTGCCGCAGCTCGCATCCGGAGTGACCCGCAGCGAAGTCTGCCAGCGCCGATCGAAGGCGACCCGGTCGATCAGCGCTGCCGTTGCAATGGCGCGCGAAGCGCGTCGGCAGCGGCGCACGCCGATCTGGCGCGCCAGCCGTGTCTTGACGGCGCCCGCCACCGGCGCTCCGGCCATGCATGACCAGCCGGCAACGAAAGGGCGCCGCACATCGGCGCGGCGCCTCTCTCTCTTCTCGACCGGACCGGCGCGACCGGCATCGCGCTGGCGCCCTCAGGCGGTCTTCACCGGCTCGAACAGCGTAGCCCTTGCCGTCCTTCTTGATCGTGCCGGCGCCCAGGCAGGCCGAAGTGATAGCCGGTGACCGTGGCCTTGTCGGCGATCACGCGGTCGAACATCTTGCGCCGGTTGGCCTCAGCCATCGGGCCGTCGCGTCGAACGCCGCATGCCAGCCCGGGTTGCTTCACGAACGAGGGCCGGGATGTTGGTGACGTCGCCCAGCACGATCAGCTGCCTGGCTGCCGGAACCGATGCTGGTAGCTGGTGTGACCCGGCGTGTGGCCGTTGGTGGCGATGGCGCTTCACGCCCGGCACCACCTCCTTGTCGCCCTCGAACTGCTGTGATGTTCTTCCAGCCCGGGAACACCGCCTGGATGCGCTTGGCGGCGCCCGCCGTCGTCGCCGGATCGGTCCAGAACTTGTACTCGGCGGCCGGCACGTAGATCGTCGGCATTCGGGAAGATCGGCGCGTTGGTGTCCTTGGCCATCAGGCCGCTGATGTGATCGCGGATGGAAGTGGGTGACGACGATGGTGTCGACCTTGGCGGGGTCGATGCCGGCCGCCTTCCAGACGTCGTTCTTGGTGATGTTGACCGGCCGTCGGGCGCCAGCTGAGCGCCGGTGCCGGAGTCGAACAGCACGAGCTTGCCCTTGGTGCTGCACCGCCGTGACCGTGAAGGGAATCGGCACATGCGCGTCGGTCAGGCCGCCGGCCTTGAGCGCGGCCTTGGTCTCGTCGAGCGACGCGTTCTTGATGAATGCTCGGGTCGTGCGCCTTCTCCCAGATGCCGTCGTACATCTGGATGACCTCGATGTCGCCGACCTTGAATTTGACGACGTCCTTTGGGTCGGCCTTCTGCGCAAACGCCGGCGTCGAGGAACTCCAGCGGTCCGTCGAGGCCGAACGCGGCGGCCGCCGTGCCGCCGCCGAGATGACCAAGCCTCGGCGTGAAATGCTTTGCATGATGTCCTCCCTAGACACTTCTTGATTTGCCAAAAGCGCGGCACCCTAAGCGTGGTTTGAGTCCTGGTATGCAATATACAACGGAAGTCACGCGATTTTGATAGCTCCCGCTGGGACCGCTCGCTGCGCTGCATCCACGGCGGCAGCGGCTCACCCGTAACGCCGGCTGATGAGGTGTTGGGGCAGGCCGTGCAGAAATGCAGGGTCAGACATGATCAGATTGCGGGCCGAGCGGCGCAGGTAGCCGTCGCGCCGGTAGCGCTCGGCGCTGGTCACCGCGCGCGCCGACAGCATGGTCATGCGCCTGCGTCCCAGCCGGCGCACGAAGTCGACGTCCTCCATCAGCGGCAAGCGGTCGGAACTCGCCGACCTCGTCGTAGAGCGTGCGCGGGATCAGCAGGCCCTGGTCGCCATAGGGCAGGCGGAATATGGCGTAGCGCAGCGCCACCAGCCGCTCGAGCAACCTCGGCTCGCGCGCCGATGTCGTCCAGCGCGAAGCGGAACACGCCTGCCGAGGCCCGCGCCGGCTTGCCGTCAACGCGCTCCATGAACAGGCCGGCCGCCGCGCTCCCAGCCGGCCTCCAGCACCGTGTCGGCGTGCAGGAACAGCAGCCACGGCTGTTTGGCGCGCATGGCCCCGACGGTGAGCTGGTAGCCGCGCCCGCCGCTTTGCGCGCGCAAGCTGGGCGCCCGCGTCCTCGACGATGTCGGCAGTCTGGTCGGTCGATCCGCCGTCGACCACGATCACCTCGCGCACCAGCCCGTCGACGCGGCCAGCCGGCACCAGCGCCGTCAGCGTCGCCGCCAGGCGTCGCCTCGGCGTTCAAGGTCGGGATGATGACGGAGATCATGGCGCCCCAGCGCAGGCCAAGTTGCGGCGCACCATAAGCGCCAGGGCCGGGGCCTTCCGCCGTCCGGCGTTGTCAAAGCTCGCGCCTCGGCTTCACATGCGCTCTCCCGCAGCCTCGGCATTCAGAGGCTGGGTTTGGCGGCACACGTCTGGATCAAGGCTTTAGGTCGCGAAACATCGCAAACATGCGGAGCGCTGCGTAAAGGTAGCCGACCCCGGTCGTACGACAAAAAGGTCGATGTAATCATAGGCGACGCCGATGGTTACATTGTTGGTAATAAGGGCCCTCGATGCCGCCACCAACAGTCCAACCACCGGTCCAGCCGGAGTCGGCAAACGTGTGATCGATCGAACGAGGGAACCCTCGGAGAGCGAAACACCAAGACGGCCCGCAGCGTATCCACCTCTCACATAGTACAAGGCGCGATCTACAGCCATGCCCACCCGGCCGGTGACCGTGCAGATTCGATCCAGGTCATTCACGAGAGTGTTGTTCGGAGAAAGTTCCGGGACGGATTACCCGTGCTGCGTGTCGGCCCACGAGTAGCTGCCTTCGATCCTGAAGACCCATTTTCCAGATTTGAACGTTGTAGCCGACATGGGCGCTCTACGGGCCCACCCTCCATTAAATGAGTTCTGGTATTCGTACCGATGGGATTAAAATGAGCAGTTGTTGAAAGCAAAAAGGGTCCAACTGGCGTCTCCGCTGAGTACGTGCCGTGAGCTGACCGCCGAAATAGAAACCTGACCAAGAGAACGGCCTGTCGTCCTTTAGACTTCCACCGGCGCTGGCACTCCGTGGCGCCCGCTGCGAGAGCGAAGGCGGCAGCGGCGGCGAACACTATTTTGTTCAATTTCATGACCTTACCCCTCAGTAAGCCCAAATAAATTCGCAATTCATGTTCCGCGAAGCGCGGCCTACGTCACAATGTATACTCCTATCGGACGACGTCCAAGGGACTAGCAACTAAACACAGTGATGCCTTTGGCAGGACATATTCTAGTAATATCCATATATATATCAATAAGTTGGACGTGTTGTACTGGCCCAGTTTGGGTGTTCTCTCCGGCAACGGAGGTTGCACAATCTGTGTGCATCTCAAAGGCTCAAACTGGGCATAATGCCTGCGAAGTGCTTCCATCGCCGCGCCTGCCGGCGCTGCTGGAATTCATGTCCCGCCACCCGAGTGGCAGGGCTTTTGTGTTGATCTCGCAGATGCCTAAGCCGAGATGATCCTCAGAAACTACCCGACTGGCAAGCTGGGGTTGGGCTGGCCGCAACAGGCTTCCAGTCCTTGGCGTGCATGGCGATCGTGGCGCGCCGGAAGCCAAGCTGCTGATCCGAGATCCAGGGCAGCGTCATCGCACCGATTGGCCGCCAGCTGCGCGCGGCCCTGCAGCCAATCCAGCAGGGACGGCTCGTGCGGGGCTGCCGTGTTGAGCTGCAGGCGGAAGCGCGTACTCGCCCTCGGCATCCACAAGCTTGGGCTGCACCCCGCGGGATAGAAGCGCACGGTCTCGGAGAACAGGCCGCGGCCGGCAATGCTCAGTGGCGCGAACTGCCGGTTGGAGGTTGCCGCTTCGCGCGGATGTTCGCCGAGGAAGGCGCTGTAGCAGCGCTGAGTGGTGCTGGTCTTGAGATTTTGCACCTCGAGCTCGATGGACAGCACCGCGGCGCTGCGTGCGCCGTTGTTGGCGATGGTGAGCGGAATCGCGAACAGCTCGGTGTCGCCGCCGGCATCGCGTCCATAGTGGATGGTCGGCGGCACGTAAACCTCGAGCTTGGTGCCCTGCAGCGTGCTCATGTAGACGGCTGACGCACGACAGTGCGACGGCCACCGCCGAGGAACACCGTCGGCAGCCAGCCGCCGCGTGCCCCCAGCTTGATGACCTCGCGCGTGGTCTTTGAGAACGCCGTCCGGTTTCGCCGTCGCGCTGCTGCCGCTGTGTGATCGCCACCGCACGTGCCCTCCCTGGCGAATGATGATCAGGGGCGGGATAGATAGGCTTTGGAGCCCCGCCAAGGCAGCTGCCTCGGCACCTTGCAGGACACCGCATCGGCCTCTGCCGTGCTCCAGTCCGATGTGATATCGAGCATGCTTGTTCTTCTGATGGAGGTCGGGCGGCCATCCAGGCCGAATGGGTTGCCGTCGATTGGGGCACGACCAATCTGCGCGCATGGGGCATCTGGCTCCGGCGGCGAGGTGGTGTTTGCGCGCACCTCCGATCAGGGCATGAGCCAGCTTGAGCCCGACGCCTACGGCGCCGTCCTGGCCGGCCTGCTGGCCGACCATTTCGCCCCGACCGGCCCGCGCATCGACACGCCTGATCTGCGGCATGGCCGGCGCCCGGCAGGGCTGGATGGAGGCGCCCTACCTCGATGCCCTGCCGACCTCGCCGAGCTGAGCGCCTCGATCCGTATCCCCGCCACCCTGACGCACGCTGGTCGGCGCGCATCCTGCCGGGCGTCTGCCAGCGCCTCGCCGGCGCCGAGGACGTCATGCGCGGCGAGGAAACGCAGCTGCTCGGCCTCGGCACGCTCTGGCCTGGCTTCGATGGTGCCGTTCAGATGCCGGGCACCCATTCGAAATGGGTGCAGCTTGCCGGTCGCCGCGTCAGCGCTTCGCCACCGCCATGACCGGCGAGCTGTTCGAAGTCTTGCGCACTCACTCGGTTCTGCGTCATTCGCTGGCCGGGCCGCTGCACGGCCCGCAATCGCGATGCCGGCTTCGAGGAAGGCCTCTCGCCGCCGGCATCGACTCGCCGCAGAGACTGTCGGCCACGTTGTTCAAGGTGCGTGCAACCTCGCTGCGCTGTCGGGCGCACACCGGATTGGTGCGCGGATTTCTGTCGGGCCTGCTGATCGGCTCGGAGATCGGCGCTCAGCGGGAATGGATCGGCGCAGGCGAGGTGGCCATTGTCGGCGACGCCGGACTTGCCGACCCTCTATGCCAAAGGCCTGCCGATCGATCGGCGGCAAGGCCCGCATCGTCGACGGCATCGAAGCAACCCTTGCCGGCCTCAAGACCGCGCGCAGGCAACGCTAGGACATCCGCTTGACCCACGGACCGTCCCGCGCCCTGAGCTTGTCGAAGGGCGGATCAAGGCGTATCGCCGTGCTTCGACAGGCTCAGCACTAACGAAAGCCCACCATGACCACATCGCATCGGCACATCATCGCCATCCTGCGCGGCATCGAGCCGGACGAGGCGGTTGCCGTCTGCGAGGCCCTGGCACGCGCCGGCATCACGCTGATCGAGGTGCCGCTCAACTCGCCGCGTGCCGTTCGACTCGATCCGCGCCGCCGCCACGGCTCTGCATGGCAAAGCCTCGATCGGCGCCGGCACCGTGCTGAGCGAGGCGGACGTCGACACCCGTCGCTGAAGCCGGCGGCGCGCTTCGTCGTTTCGCCCGACTGCAACGAGGCCGTCATTGCTCGGACGCTGGCGCGCGGCCTGCGCTCCTATCCCGGCGTGTTCTCGCCAACCGAGGCGTTCCGCGCCATCCGGGCCGGGGCGCACGGACTGAAGATCTTCCCGGCCGAGCTGCTCGGACCGATCGGGGTCAAGGCCTCGTCGGCCGTGCTGCCGCGACAGGTTCCGCTTTACGCCGTCGGCGGAGCTGAATCCTGACAACTTCGCGGCCTACATCGCTTCGCCGGCTGCACCGGCTTCGGCATCGGCAGCTACCTCTACAAGCCCGGCGCAGCAGTGGCTGGACATCGAGGCCCGCGCCAACGCAGTCGTCGCCGCCTACGACAAGGCGATCGCTTAGTTCTTGCTTTGTTTCATCGGTGGCCTAGCCTTGGCGATGCTCCTCGAAGGGCTACGCATGCCAGACGCCCGTGACCGACGACCCTACACTTGTGGATGGAGAGCGCCGGCGGGGCCGCGGGGCGCGCTCCAACCGCGTCGGCCGCTACGAAACCGAGCAGCGCGAGGCGTTCGACGACGGCTGGGAGAGCCTGGCCGAGCTTGAGCCGTTCAAGACCGACGTGCACCGGGAGATGGCCAAGAGCATCATCGCCAGCAACGACAGCCCCGACATCAGCTTCGACCAGTCGATCAACCCCTATCGCGGCTGCGAGCACGGCTGCATCTACTGCTTCGCCCGGCCCACGCACTGCTACCTCGGCCATTCCGCCGGCCTCGATTTCGAGACCAAGCTGTACGCCAAGGTCAACGCCGCCGAGCTGCTGGAGCGGGAGCTGGCGAAGCCGCGCTATGTGCCCAAATTCATTGCGCTCGGCGCCGTCACCGATCCCTACCAGCCGATCGAGCGCGAGCACAGAATCACCCGCGCGATCCTGGAGGTGCTGGACCGCACCGAGCCATCCCGTCGGCATCGTCACCAAGTCGGCCCTGGTGGCGCGCGACGTCGATATCCTCGCCCGCATGGCGAGCCGCGGGCCTCGTCAAGGTGGCGATCTCCGTCACGACGCTCGATCGCCGGGTCGCACGCAAGATGGAGCCGCGCGCCGCCACCCCGCCGCGGCGGCTGGAGGCCATCAAGGCGCTGAGCGAGGCCGGCGTGCCGGTCGCCGTCATGACGGCGCCCATCGTCCCGGCCATCAACGACAGCGAGATCGAGGCGCATCCTGAGCGCGGCGCGCGACGCCGGCGCGAGCGGAAGCCGGCTACGTGCTGCTGCGCCTGCCGCTGGAGCTGAAAGAGCTGTTCCGCGAGTGGCTCGCAGACCGAGTTCCCCGACCGCGCCGCCCGCGTCATCAACATCCTGCGCTCCATGCACGGCGGCAAGGACTACACGCCTCGAATGGCGTCCGGCAGCGCGGCCAGGGCCCCTACGCCGAGCAGATCGGCCTGCAGATTCCGCCTGGCCGTCAAGCGCTTGGGCCTCAACGAGCGCAACTGCAAGCTGCGCACCGACCTGTTCCAGCGCCCGGTCGGCCAAGGGGGCCAGATGCCCCTCCTTTGACAGCCGCCCGCCGATGCTCGCGAAGCTCGCCCGACAGGGAAGCGATTGCGGGCATGAAGGCAACCTTCGAGCTGGAAGCTGATCGAGCTCGAGCTGCGCGGCGGGCCGGTCGCCGGCGTGGACGAAGCGGGCCGTGGGCCGCTGGCGGGCACCGGTGGTCGCGGCCGCGGCGGTGGTGCTGGACCCGGCTCGCATCCCGGACGGTATCGCCGACAGCAAGGCGCTCGACGCCGAGACAGCGCCGAGCGCATCTATCAGGACGCATCCTGGCCGTGGCTCGCGTCGGCATCGGCGTCGCCGATGTCGATCGCATCGACAGCCGACAACATCCTGCAAGCCGCCGCTGTGGGCCATGGCGCAGGCGGTGGCCCGGCTGGGGTGCGCGCCCAGGCTCGTGCTGATCGACGGCAACAAGGCGCCGCAGCCTCGATTTCCCGACCCGCACCATCGTGCAGGGCGACGCCAAGTGCCTCGTCCATCGCCGCCGCCTCGATCGTCGCCAAGGTGGCGCGCGACGCCATGATGACGGAGCTCGCCCGCTCCTATCCCCACTACGGCTTCGACCGGCACAAGGGCTACGGCACGCGCGAGCATCAGGCCGCCATCGCCCGCTACGGCGTCACGCCGCACCATCGCCGCTCGTTCCGGCCGGTGCAGCTGGCGCTCGGGCTGGTACTAACGCCCGCTGTTTCAATACGGTGTGGCACCTCGCGCGCACCCTGGAACGGCTTGAGCATGATGCGACGCCTCTACGACTGGATGATGCGCACGGCACGCAACCGTCGCGCGCCGCATGCGCTGTTCTGGGTATCGTTCATCGAGAGCTCGATCTTCCCGATCCCGCCCGATGTGATGCTGATCCCGATGATCCTCGCCAACCGCGCGAAGCGCTCTGGCGATATGCCACCATCCTGCACGATTGGCTCGGTGCTTGGCGGCATGGCCGGCTACGCCATTGGCTATTACGTGTTCGAGTATGCGTGGCCAACCGATTCTGGCGTTCTACGGTTATGGCGCCAAATATCTGGAAACCAAGGCCCTCTTCGACGCGTGGGGTCCGTGGATCCCGATCGCCAAAGGGCTGGACGCCGTTTCCCTACAAGGTGCTGACCATTGCCGCCGGCGTGTTCCACATGGACCTGGCGTCGTTCATCTTGGCCAGCATCGTCGCGCGCGCCATGCGGTTCTATCTGGTGGCCGCGTTGCTGTATTGGTTCTGGCGAGCCGATCCGCGATTTCATCGAGCGGCGCTTGAGCCTGGTGACCACTGCTTTCCTGGTCGCTCTCGGATCGCGCGGCTTTGTCGCCGTGAAGTATCTGTTCTGAAGCGCTGATCGAGATGATCGCCGACGTTCGCGACGGCGGCAAAGTTTGGCGGACTTCGCAATCGGGACACTAGCACCGATGCTGCTGCGCGCCTCCGTCCGGACCCTCTGCAATCGCCGGCCTACCGCACTGGCGCGCTCATTCTCTTCGCGGCCGTTGCCGTGATCCTGATGGCGCTCGGCTTCCAGTACATTGGCGGCTACCCGCCCTGCCCGCTTTGCCTCGCAGCAGCGGCACGCCTACTACGCCGGCATCCCTGTGGTCTTCGTCGCGCTCGTTCTGCGTGGCCGCCGACCGGCGCAGCTCTGGCCGCCGTGCTGTTTCTCGCGGTGGCGGCGGGCTTCCTCGCCAATCGCAGGCCTCGGCGTCTACCACGCCGGCGTCGAATGGAAGTTCTGGGCGGGCCCGGACACCTGTGGCGCGGCGCAAGCCCTCAGCAAGACTGCTGGCGGCCTGCTCGAGAGCCCGAGAAATCCCGCGTCGTGCGCTGTGATGAGGCGTCCTGGCGCTTCATAGGGCCTATCGTTCGCCGGCTGGAATGTTCTGATCTCGCTAGGCTGGCAGCAGGCTCTCGTCGCCGCCGCCGTGGAAGGCGTGCGCCGCTCCATCGGGAACGGCGCCACCCCCTCGTATCGGGCTGGTGTGGCGTGCGAGAACACTATGGCGCTGGGCGGGCGGGCAACTACCGCAGCTGCCGGAATTCCGGATAATGTTTGAGCAGCTCGCTATTTTTTGGTTTGTGACCTTTAGTTGAGCCACCACAGGCTTTATTGGTGTCTGAAGGTAACGCCCGTACTCCAGAAGCGCCGAACCCGGGGAGCTATGATTGCAGCCGGCAACGTCAAATTTATATACCCCTCGTCGCCCCATTGCTGTCCCGCAGGAGTTCTTCTACCAAGCCATACGCCTCGATTATCATCCCAGTCCCACGATCAAGATCTCGTGGTTGATGCTCGGAAAGCCGCAGGCTTTTTCGCTCTGAGAGTGCCGCCGAACACGGCGTTTGGATAGTCTTTATTCCAATTGCCGGGTTGGCTTCTCGTAAGAATCCCACCTGCCGGGATAGCTGCCACCGATGCGGCCAATGGGCCGTAGGTTTGAATCGCCTGCTTTGATAGCCGCGTCCGATGCAAGCGCCGGGTCATTGGATACGTAAGCCCACCGCCAGATAATATGGTCGCGACCCGAAGTCCTCGACACACATTTGCCTTTCTCTGCGGAGCATCGGAATTGTAGGTGTATTTATCGCTTGCGACTCTCGCCCAGATACTGAAGATAAATTCGAACACGACTTCATGCCAGCCACCAAAGGCGCAATCGGTCTCGCGTGAAAGAGCAATCCAGCCCCCGCTGTTCGGAAACATGCAGCTCCAGCTGTTTTGAGGTTTGGTTGGTGGCGATCAGATAAGCCGCCTCATAGGCGGCGGTGGCCGCAACACACTCAGCAGCTGCCGCAACCGCCTTGTTTCCTTACTGGCGTGACCTTCGCCAGCGTCTCGCCAGTCAAACCTGGCCGGAAGGCCTCTTCTGGGCCTGCGGGAGTTGCGAATTAATAACAAGCGTCTTCATATACCTCGGGATCGGCCTGCAGGACCTTTCTCATCCGCGCGGTCTCGGCCCTATTTTGGGCCTGTATATGACTTCGGAACCGCGGGGGATTTTTCGCGCCGCGCGTAACGCGTGCGTCGTTGGATAACCGCTTGTCTGTGCGGCAACGACGGCGGGAAACGTGGAAAGAGCTAGTCCGGACAAAAACGCACGGCGGGTCAATAAGGCAGCTCGGCGTCTGCATGTTCTGCTCCTATATGCAAATACACCAGATAGATGCTTGGCAATGCAGCGACTGATAAGTGGATAGTCGATATGCTATGTCAGTCTTTTAATAGTGGCCACAGCATTTGCGTCATTACCGGCGTGCCCGTGTTACGCGGCCCGCCCGGTGGCTTGAGCTACACAACGGCACCGACGCAAACAAGCCGCACGTGAGCGCAGATACTGCTCCTCGCCCGCTTCGCATGTCCCGTGTCTGACGCGTCATTCGCGTTACAATATCCCCCGACGGACCTGCAACGGGGCTGGGCATGCGAACTCCGAAACTGGTGCTGTGCGCGGTGCTCTTGGCGGCTGGCGTGCCGCTCGCCCTGCATGCGCAGCAGGCCGCCAATCCGTCGTCGCCGAGGCCGACAAGAAGGCTGCGCCGAAGAAGAAGCCGGTACCCGAAGGTAGCTGCTCGCCCGGCATCCCCGCCAAGACGCTGTTCGGCGCAGCCAAGACACCGGCGCCGCTGGCCGCTCTGGTTCGATCGGCTTCTACGCCAAGGGCTGCCTGGCTGGCGGCACGGCGCTACCCGTCGACGGTCCCGCTTGGCAGGCCATGCGGCTGTCGCGCAATCGCAACTGGGGTCACCCCGAGCTGGTCAGCCTGGTCGAGAAGCTCGGCACCGAAGCCAAGGCGCGCGATGGCTGGCCGGGTTTGCTGGTCGGCGACTCCGTCGCAACCGCGCGCGGCGGTCCATGCTGAGCGGCCAACGCCAGCCACCAGGTCGGCCTCGACGCCGACATTTGGCTCACGCCGATGCCGGACCGCCGTCTTACCGGAGCAGGAGCGCGAAGAGTTGTCGCGCCACCTCGATGCTGGCGGCCGCCGACAAGGTGCTCGGTTGATCGCGCTATCTGGAAGCCCGAGCACGTGCGCCTGATCAAGCGCGCCGCCTCGCTACGACGGCTGGTCGAACGCATCTTCGTGCATCCCCGCCATCAAGAAGGCGTTGTGCGAGGACACCGCCAGTGACACCGACCGCGCGTGGCTGTCCGGTGCGTGCGTCGATGGGCCACTACTATCACTTCCACATTCGCATCGTCTGTCCGCCCGGCAGGTACCAACTGCGAGCACCAGCCGGCGCCGATCAGCGAGGATGGTTGCGGCGCCGAGGTGGATCGCTGGATCGCCCTGCTCAAGAGGCCGGAAAGCCGGCAGAAGCTCCGGCCCGCCAGCATCCGCCAAGCCTGGCCTCACGATCGATCAGCTGCCCCGGCGAATGCGAAGCCGTGCTGACAACCGCCGGCGGCCCGGCTATCCCCTCATCCGCAACCCGACGCCCGGCCGAAAAGGCCACAGACCCCCAAAGCCGAAGAAGTTTCGGCTCGACGCCGCAAGAAGACCACCGAGAAGAAGTAGCGCTGAGTCATCCCGGAATTCGCATCGGCTGAATATCCGCGACCAGCCTCGTGGCGCCTCGATCCCGGCTCTGAGCGTGGGCTCAGGCTGGGATGGCTGACGACAAGCCCGTTACGCCTCAGCCTTCACGCCGACGCCTAACCTGACAGTGACAACCCCGTCCCGCCTCAGCCCGGCAGTAGCTATGCTGCGGCACCCGGCCAGGTACTGCTGGTGATAGTCCTCGGCGAAATAGAACTGCGGCGCGTCGACGATCTCGGTGGTGATGGGGCCGTAGCCGTTGGCGCGCAGCACCTTCTGGTAGGCGGCCTTGGAGGCCTCCGCCGCGCTGCCGCTGCGCTCGGCGACGTCACGTAGATGCCGGAGCGGTACTGCGTGCCGACGTCGTTGCCCTGGCGCATGCCCTGCGTCGGGTCGTGGCTCTCCCAGAAGGTCTTCAGCAGCGCCTCGTAGCTCACCTTCTTGGGGTCGAACACCACCAGCACCACCTCGTTGTGGCCGGTGCGGCCGGAGCACACCTCCTCGTAGGTCGGATTGGGCGTCGGCGCCGCCGGCATAGCCGACCGCCGTCACCCAGACGCCGTCGCCCATCTCCCAGAACTTGCGCTCCGCGCCCCAGAAGCAGCCCAGGCCGAAGATCGCCGTCTCGGTGCCCTCCGGGTAAGGGGCCCTTGCAGCGCGCGCTTGTTGATGAAGTGCGTCTTGGCCGTCGGGATGGCGTCGCGCGGCCCTTGAGCGCGGTGTCGGCTGTCGGCATCTCGAGCTTCTTGCGGGAGAAGAACATGGGGGTCACCCGTGGCGTTGCGGATTTCGCTCCTGATATAGTGCGCGCTGAGCGGATTTGCAGGCACAATCGCATCCGTGTCGAGTCCGGTGATGACGAGGGAGAAGCGGCGATGGCGGCAGCGGCAAGGCGCCTCCGAGCGCGCGGTCTACGAGGCCGGCGTCGGGCGCAAGACGTTCCTCTCGCTGGCGTTTCTCATCCTGCTGCCGTTCTTCGCCAGCCTGCCGGCCATGCTCATCCCGCCGCCTGATGCACGGACTGTGGTTCGACACCATCGGCCTGATCATCTTCAGCGCCCTGTTCACGGCCCTGATGGCCCTGCTCGGCCGTGCAGCTCTATCAGTCGCTGCGCTCGCGCGTGGAGCTCGGGCGAGACTGCCGTGCAAGCATCACCCTGCCGCAGGGCAGGCGGCGCCACGCCGATGCTGCGCTTCGTCAACACGGAGATCCCCTACGACCAGATCGACCGCGTCGAGACGCGCTGCGTGCTGTTCGGGCGCATGCCTGGCGCCCGGTGCTGCTGCGCGCCACCCGCCTCGTCACCAAGGACGGCCGCGCACGTGCGCCTCGGCAACGTCAACGAGGACAACGTCGATCAGGCCCTGCCCTTCCCCGAGATCGGCGCCAAGATCGCCGAGCGCGCCGGCGTCGGCATCGTCGATCGGCGGCATGGTGCGCCGCTCCATCGAGCGGCGGTGCTCGGTTCTGTCGGCCGCAAGACGGCCGATCGAGGACAGCCCGCCGCTCACCGAGGCCGAGATGGCCGAGATCAACGGCCGCCACAGCGCGCGCCATGCGATACCTGGTCGATCGTCATGGCCGTGCTGGTGGTCGGCGGCATCGCCATCGACGTCTTCACCGCGCCGGACGCACCTCGCTTTCGGCCCCGGTGCGGCAGCGTCCAGGCCGTCCAAGAAGTGGCCGTCAGTTGGCAGAACACGTTGACGCGCCGACGGCGCCGTCCGATGTAGGCCAGCAGGAAGCCGAGCCCGCCGAACAGCGCCCAGGTCGGCAGCAGCAGCAGCGGTCGCACCGCCGTATCCCACACCAGCGGGTGCGTCGGTGCGCTGCACGTAGGTCTGCAGCATTACTGCAGCGAGTTCGGGGCGATTTGTGCCCACTGCTCGCCGGCCGATGTCACCACCAGCTCGCTCGGCGCGCCATCATGCGCGTGCCGTCGGCCACCGCCGCGATCACGGCGATCAGCAGCAGCGCGCTGGCAAAAAGCGCAGAGCCCAGACCGTCATCGCCCTCCATGGCCAATCGGGCAGCTCCACACGCCCGAGGCGGGCAATACATCAGGCGGCCGCCGTCTGCAATGGCAGGCACCGGCGCTCTGGCTGGCTGCGCCTAGTGAAGGCTTGCGCTGGAAGCCCCGGCATCTATATTCGCGCCCGATCGCCGGCAGCGGCCGGAGTGGGATGGCCGAGTGGCTGAAGGCGCACGCTTGAAAGCGTGTATACGGGCAACCGTATCGTGGGTTCGAATCCCACCCTCCGCCAGAACCCTCAAGCAACTGTAATCACCTCACCATCTGTGCTATAAACGCAGCTCCTTCGGCGTGAGTTGCGGGGCTCTTAGTCCATGAGGTCCACCTGGCGGGCACCGTAGTCCAGCGCCGATAGGGACACGGATTGTGACACGGGGACATGCAGCGGGTACGAGCCGAGTAGCGCCTTAAGGCCGTGGCGGCGTCGCACGGCTCCCCGCTGGCGTGCGCGCGAGGACGGCGGCGGCTTGCGCCTCGTGGTGGAGCCTCACCGGAGCACGCGCCGCTGGGCGATGCGGGTGACCACCGGCGGCAAGCGTCACAACCGCGGTCTTGATCATTCCCCCCTTGTCACGCTCGATGCACTCGGCGACTCGTGCGGTCGATGTCCGACGCGCTGCTCTGATGGGCGCGATCTTGCTCAGGAGCGCCGTCCGCAAGCGGCTCAGGCGACCACGTTCCAGGCAGGCATTCGATGTCATGTTCGATTTTGCGGCAACAGGGCCTGTCGAACGCCAAGCATCTCAAGCAATGGTCGGCCGACGTTGGAGGCCTATGTGTAGATTTCCGCAGCTCCCGGCAACAGGTCTGGTGGGTGGCGTGACCCACGCCGACATCATCGAGCTGCTCGAACCAATCTGGTTTGCGAAGCCCGAAACTGCGAAGCGTGGTGCTGCAGCATGGAGCGGTGGTCTTCAAGAGGCCATCCGTGCGCGGCCAGCGCGATGCGCATCACCATGTGTCGGGGTTGCACAGGAACTAGGGACAACCATCGCGACGTTGCACATCACCGGGCACCTCCTTATTCCGAGGTGCGCAACTTCATCATCCACTGCAGGGCTTCTCCAGCTACGCCGGTGACCAGCTCGCCTTCGAGTGGCTGATCCTGACTGCGACGCGATCGGGAGAGACCCCGCGGCGCCGCGTGGGCAGAGATCGATGAGACGAAGAAGCTATGGACGATACCGAGGCAGCGAATAGCGGCTGGCTTTGAGCACATCGTGCCGCTTCCCCGACCGTTGCCTGGAGATCGCCGGCCAGTCGAAAGCGCTGAACCCGCACAGTGAGTTGCTGTTTCCTGGCGACCGTACGCGCAAGGCCCTGTCGGACATGACCTTCACGAAGGTACTACGCGATACGAGGGCTCGCTGATCGGGCCACGGCGCACGGCTTTCGCTCGAAGCTTCCGCGACTAGTGCACGAGGTCGAACAGACGCGCGAGGTGGTGGCAGAGGCCGCCCTGGCGCACGGCGTCCGGGACAAGACTGCAGGCGCGCCTATCGCCGGTCGACCTATCCTCAAGAGCAGCAGGAACCTCATGCAGCGGTGGGCAAGTTACTTGCCAGTAAGTTTTCCACAAAAGAAATGGTCAGGTTGTACTGACGTCACCTCACAGATGCCCTGTTCTACGAGATTTATCGCAAATGGTCAGCTGTGCTTGACGTGAATTCATCAGTTTCCTGGTTCTACGAGAAATTATCACAGACGTGTAAGGTCCAGGACAGCCTTGACAGCACCTAACGGGCGCGATTTTGCCTATCTTCCATCCATGTCCCATAATTCCGGGCCGTAGATACTCGTCATCGGAAACGCGGTGTACCGGCATGGTACTGATGCAGGCTTTTCCTGAAAGTCGGGCACGTGGCGCCTCTGAGCACGTGGCCCGGGGCGCTTCAAGGAGATCGTGCGCGACGCGCTCGATGAACACGGCAGACGTGGAAGCGCGCGCCATCGAGGTATGCGTGGCTGCCGAGGCGGCCAGCCCACATCGGCATTGGCCGTAGCACCTTCACAAGCCGGTAAAGACCAGAGCCCCCTGCAGCGCTCTACGTGGTCGGAACCGCCCGAAGGCAGCGCAGAGAGGATCTCGATGCGTGGATGCGGTGCGCAGGTGGCACCTGATGAAGTGGTGCCCACGAGGCCGAGGCGCGCAGGCGGCGCTGGCAGCAGAGGCTGAGCGCGCGCGCGGCAACGCAGCCGCCCGCGAGGCCAGCGACACCTCAACCGAGGCATAGCTTCTCCCTCGGCCGATCGTCGGCGAAGGGGTTGCTCCAGGCTACCGACATCGAAGACGCCTTCTAGAGGCAGCACGCGCCCGCAAGATCCCGTCTGCCTGAGGCTCGGGCTGGATCAAGAGTGGCCTCCGCGCCGGCCAGCGCAACCCACGCGGGCCGTCTACAAGATGCGCCGGAACCTTCGCATTTCGGAAGCGGCAATGGTGAAGCTACGGACGACAATCATCGGGTTGGCGGTCGTGGTGCTCGCTACACTCGCCTGTGGCGCCAGGCTGGGCCGATTGCGGAGCACTCCAGGTGATCTCTACCTTCGTCAGCGCCGGCATCAGGGCGAGGCTGCCACCTCGCCCGATAGCCCGCAATGTGCCGATGCTCGCGGCTCGCGGCATCCAGCGATGCTCGCCGCGATCACCGACCCGGTCACGGAAGAGTTCTTGGCGTCGCAGCGGACCGCCCTGACGCCAGACGGTCGCAAGGCGGACATTGAACCGGTCAAGGCGACCCTGGGAGCGCAATCGGCCGGCGGTGCCGTCGTGATCGGCGATCCTCGCCAAAGGCGACACTGTCATCGAGGGGGAGGGCATTAGAAACGGTCCTAAGCGCCACCAACGCCGGCGACGTGCTACCGGGCATCGCCACGCTTTCCAACAGCACACTTTCGGCCGCGTCCCTCTGACCCAAGGAGCTCACGACGGTCATCATCCTCGGCGAACACGGCTCGGAGCGCTACGCCGAAGAAGCAGCGAAGCGCCGCCACACCGAAGGACGCAAAGTCTTTATCGCCTACACTCCCACGAAGGAGCACAAGGGACCTCGAATGATTTCCTCGTGGCGCATGGTCCAGAGGCCGTCACCTCTTTGCTCACCAGCCACACTCAGGGAATGGCGCCCTCCGGCTGACTCAGAAACCGAACCGGAGCATGTCGATTGTGGAGCGCACCGTGCTGCCTGCGCCGAGGCTGGACGCTATCCATTTTCGGGGCCGCTGACTGATTGGATCAAGAACGCCGCAGCCGCAAAGAACACCCCCGCCCGACTACGTTGCCACGTCGCTGCTCGCCGCCGTTGCCGGCGTGCTCGGATCCAAGCGTTGGATCTCGCCCTGGAGCGGCTGGAGCGAGGCAGCAATCCTCTGGGCAGTGTTGGTCGGCAATCCTTCAGCAGCCAAAAGCCCAGCTATGGACGCGGTCCGCGAGGGGATCTCCGTCTTGGAGCGCGAGTTCTTCTGCCGAGTACAGATCAAAGCGCGAGAAGCGACGAAACCGACGCCGCCGTCGCCGAGGCCAACGACGAGGCCTGGCAGGCTAAAGTCAAGGCCGCAGCCAAGGATAAGAAGAGGCGCCTCCAAGCCCGATGCCGCCAGGGCGCCGGACGCGCCGATCCTTGAGCGGATCGCCATCGGTGACACGGACGATCGAGAGCGGCCGCGGTAATTCTCGTCGGCAATCCGGCGCGGGGTTATTCTGTGGCGCGACGAACTCTCAGCGTGGCTCGGCAACCTCGAGAAGTACGGGCATCGGCGCGACCGTGCATTTTGGCTCGAAGGCTATGCGTGGCTGTAGCATACACTGTCGACCGCCGCAAGGCTTGCCAGAACCCCTCTTCATCCCACGGATGGCCGATCTCCGTGCTCGGCGGCATCCAACCGGACCGCTTGTCGGAACCAGTGCTCGATGTCCAGCCGATGGGTTAGGGGCGCGGGTGCTGTACTGCGTGGCCGGAACCCAATACCGCCGAGACGCCCGTCGAGCACAGATCGACGCTCAGCTACTGGTCGATGTGCTCCCGCCGCCTTCGGCAGTTGATTTTCGTCGTCATTGCCGAGACCGGTGAGTTTCAGGCGCCAGTCACCCTTTGCTGCAGAGGAAGATGCCCGGCGTAAGAATTCTCGCGCTTGGCGCGAAGAGCACCACGAGCAGTCTCAGTGCGTGACCGGGCTGGTTGCCGACTGCTACGGCAGAGGATGCCGGGCCATGGTCCTGCGCGCCGGCTCTAATCCTCGAGCACTTGTGGTGGGCCGCCAGAACAGGATGCACCCGCACCCGACCATGGTGATCGGCTCGCGCCATGGGCGCGGCCATGGACCTCATCGAGTGGCTACGTCAAACCGATGCTGCGCCGGGTTGCAGGCGACAGCAGCCTCTGCCCAAGACCGACCGGAACGCTACCACCCTCGCCCGGGCCATCCTCGGACCGCCGGCCCGAGGCGCATCAACGCCCGTGAGGTGCGGCGTAGTTGGCGCCTGCCGGGCTTGCGCGAGACCGCTGACGTAGCCGCGGCCATCAATGTCCTGGTCGAAGCCCGCTGGTTGGTACGGCCCCAGGCTGCCTCGGTGAGCGGGGCCGACCGCGCCGAGGACTACGTTGTCATCCCCGTGTTTGTGTTGGGGAGGCAACGATGAGCCGGTGGCGCGAATTGGCCGAGAACGCCGCCAAGCGCATGCCGGCGAAATCCGTCCGGACAGTGATGTGCCCACAACAGCCCGCGGTGGCGGACCCACACCACTTGCAGGCCGGGAACACCCACGCGCCCGATACAGCCATGTTAAAAATGCCAGAATTGCCAAAAATCGAGCCAACAAATGTTTTTGGCAATTTTGGCAATTCCGGCGACGTAGGCCGCGAAAGCAACGTGGGGACCGATCGTTGACCTTTTGGCCCTGTGGCATTGGCCCCTCTTCCGATGGGCCCTCCCTGAGAAACTGCCTGACCCCGCCGATCTTCCGGAGCGTTCGGCGATTCTGAGGCCGACGGCATGCTCTCGCCACGAGGCCGACAGGCAGGCCCCAGCAGAGGCCGGCTACGCGTCGTGGGATGCGCTGGCGGCCGCCTGGCGTGATGCCTATTGGCCGCGCCGTCATCGCCCTGCCGCCCCAAGGGACACAAAGGCTCTCTAGCCGGCACCTCGCACGCCTGATCGCGGCCACAGGAGAGTTCTGCGGCGGCAGTCACTTCCCCTGGCGCTCGCCAATGGCTGGCACCTCGAGGAGCTGTTCGGGGTCAGCCCTCGTCGCCCCCTGGTGTGGGCGCGATCAAACAGTTAATCACCGAGGCAGACACGATTGTGTTCGTGTTGAGCCCAGGATCAGCTGATTCAAAGGTCTGCCACGACGGTCGAGTTCGCAGAAAAACTCAACAACGTTTCGATTGCCGATCGTCGCTCGTAATCTCGAAGGGCGGAACGTGCCTGTGGGCGCTGGCCCGCCTAAACTACATCTTCTTCATCCCGAACCCGACCACCAGTGCGACCGTATTTCGGCGAGGTGCGGTCGACGATCGTTCGTGCGCTCGAAACGGATATCCCCTGGATCCGCGAGGCACACGAGGCTTAGCGTGATGGCCCAGCGCTGGGAGGCCGGGCATGGCGCCAAGCGGACTCTCCTGCGCGGCGGGGAGCCGAACGCCGCGAGACTTGGTTGAGCGGCACGACCCGAGAAGGCGCCCGATCCTCGCTGGACGCCCACCGCGCGTTCATCACGCTGCTGCCGGCAGGCGGAAGACGCAACGCCAGCGTACGCTGGTTGCCGCCTCGGGTGGCCGTGATCGTGGACTTTCGCGTTGGCCGGAATTGCAGCGGTGGCAGCGTAACATTGCAATCGAGAATGAAGCGCGCGCGGTGCAGAACCAAATTCGAGCGGTTAGAGCGAAGAGCAAACCCGGAAGGTCACCGATCAGGCACAATTCACCAGAGTCCGGCCTGCTGGCTTACGCCGCGAGCCAGTTCACAAACAACGATCTCGGCAGCGACTCTAGTGACGGCGATGCTCTTGGCCCTGGAAGGCCTGCCAGGGATGCGACGAGCGACGATCCGGTTCAACGGGCCGCAAGCACGCCGGCGAAGCCGGTGTTTCAGCTCGATCGCAGCCTTCGCGATCTGCACGAGGGCGCCGTGCTGGCCGGGCACACCGACCTGGTTTGGGAGCGCGGCGTGGAGCTCTGACGGTCTGCGCGCATGTCACTGCGTCGCAGGACAAGACGGCACGCGTGTGGAGGCGGCGACGGCCAAAGAGCTGATCAGTGCCTAAGCCCGGGGACCAGGTCCTGAACGCGGCGTGGAGCCCGGATGGGGCGCGCATTGTTACGGTCTCGGGGGCAACACGGTTCGGGTGTGGGAGGCAGCCACGGGCAAGGAGCCGGCCATCCTCGACGATCCATTGGCATCTTTCGACGGCGCGGCATGGAGCCCAGACGGGGCCCGCATCGTTGCCCGGGGCACGGCGCCAGGTGTGCGGGTGGGCCAAGAAGTGGGCCAAGGCCAAGAAGCTCGAAGCACGGTCACTTGGTCCTGAGCGCGGCGGCGTGGAGCCAGGCGGGACGGCGGCAGCGCGCGCGGCGTCACTATAGCAGTTCCGAGTACGGCACGGTCGAGCGGGTGCGGGAGGCGGCCACGGGCAAGGAGCTGGCCAGGCTTGAGGTCACAGACGCCGAGGTTCGTGAGCGCCCGGCGGAGCCCGGACGGGACGCGCATCGTCACTGCACGAAAGACAACACGGCGCGGGTGTGGAGGGGCGACGGGCAAGCAGCTGGCGAGTCTCGAGGGTCGCCAACGCCGAGGTTTTGAGTGCGTCGAGCCCGGACGGGACGCGCATTGTTACGGAGTCGCGGGACAACACGGCGCGGTGTGGAGGCGGCGAAGTGGGAAATGAGCTGGCCAAGCTTGAGGGCCACTGTCCACCAGGAGGAGACTACGGGATATACGGATGCGTCTTGATGAGCGTGGCGTGGAGTCCAGACGGCCTGCACATAATCACAGCGCGTCGCGAGACGGGACAGCGCGGATGTGGGAGGCGGCAACTGCAAGGAGGTGGCTAGGCTCGATCACGGCGACTGGGTCCTGATGGCGGCCTGAGCCCAGACGGAACGCGCATAGTTTCTGCCTCGCGCGACAGGACAGCGCGGGTGTGGGTGTAGCGATCGAGGAGCTGGCTGCGCTTTTCGAGCACGGCGGCCGGGTCCTGAGCACGGTGTCGATCTTGATAGGCGCGCATTGTCACGGCGTCGCGGGACAGCAGAACGCGCGCGTTAGTGTGGGAGGCGGCGACAGGCAAGGAGGCCGCGGGTGCGGGAGGCGGTCAAGGAAGTGGCTATACTCGAGGTCACAGCGCCTATGTCCACATCGCGGCGTGGAGCCCTGATGGGCGCGCATTGTCACAGGCTCGTCAGACGGGACAGCGCGAGCGTGGGAGGTGGCGACCGGCAAGGAGCCGGGCTGCGGCCCTCGGAAGGTCACTGTCGGGAGTTGCCCATCTGCGACGTGAAGAGCGCGGCGTGACCTGGACGGGACGCATTGCTGCTGCTATGTCGACGGACAACACGGCGCGCGCGTGTGGGGGCGGCAGCGACTCGGCAAGGGCGCCGGCCAGGCTCAGGAGCACGGTGGCTGGGTCACGAGGCGCTGCGTGGAGCCCGGATGGGACGCGCATTGTCACGGCGTCGCAGGACACGACGGCGCGCGTGTGGGAGGCGGCGACCGCGCGGAGCTGGCTCGGCATGTGGAGGGTCACAGCGCATGAGGTCGCGAAGCGCGCAATGGAACCCGCTTCCGCATGGTGCGGCCCTCATAATCACGGCGTCGGAAGACAAGACCGCCCCGCTCTGTCGGCAAAGTGCCTGCAAGCACCCAGGCACTGGTTGTCCAATGCTGCTAAAGGCGAGGCTTGAGACGAGCTGCACCCCTCACTCCCGAACAGCGGGACGCCCATTTTTCTCTCGCGTGGCGCCGCCGACCTGAGGTGCATCGAGCGCCGGCTTTGGCCCTACCGCAACGACGAAGGTGGCAGACGTGGCTCCCCAAGCGAAAGGGCTGGCTCGCCACCCGCGAAGGTCGGGAGCCGCCGTTGCCGAAGGCTGGCGAGTGAGATTCTGAGGGTCCGGCGACTAAGCTGCTCGCCAGGGAACGACGTTGTCGGTCTCAATCAGGCAGCTGCCTCCATGTCGCGTTTGAGGCGTTGCGCACTGTATCTTGGCGGTACTCGGCCCGGCGAGCTTGGCGTGCCCAGAGCACGCCGGTTGCCATTGGCGAGCGCCTGTCGGGCGAGCTCGACCTTCTTTCGCGGTTGTCCTGCGCTGGGACTCGAACTCGGCGAAAGATGCCGAGCATGCCGAACATATCGCCCGGCCGGCCGGCGTCGTGGTCGAAGCGAAGCTTCGTCTTCGAACCTTTCGGCACGTCGGCCAAAGGGGCGGTCCGGTTGTCAGGTCGACACCGTTCACTGCTGCGCCAGATCTCGACCGCGGCCTCAGTTTTTCAAGATCGTGTCGGTTCATGGCAGGCCGCCCCAGCAGTCGGATCGAATTTCGGGAGAGTGTCATTGGCAGCGGGCTTTCTCTGATGGTCCGGTGACTGAAGAGGTGCCAGAGTGTAAAGTTTCACGGAGCTTCTGATCCAGAACTGCCAAAATCTCCGACCGTCCAGCGCGTGGTTATGCGACACGGAGCAGGGATGCGGAGGAGCGCTAAGGGCGCTGATGCGCCGATCGACGCTTACACTGTACTCGGGGTAAAGCCGGGGCCTCCATTCAAGAGGCTCGCGTAGCTTGGCTGATGCGCGTCAAGGAGCTGCAGCACCCGGACGCCGGGTTTCGCCGACCCAGCTGCAAGCGAGCAGCTGAAAGCGGTCAATCAGCCTACCAGACGGTGAAGGCCCTGATGCAGGGCGAGTCAGGTCGTCAGCCAGCGCGCACCTTCGGCGGCGTGCGGCCGACCTTCGTAATCTTTCTCTCCCTGCCGGTTGTCGCCATGGTCTCTCATAGCGGCAACGGAGGTCTACTTCGGCTCATCCAGCGTCGCGACCGACGAGAGTGGCCACGGCAATTCAAGACGAGCAGAAGGTTGGCTCTAGCGAGCCTACCGCTGGCTTGGGACAGGTACCTGACACGGACGACAAGCTATTGATCGCTAAGCCGGCGAGCAAGCCAGACGACTTGATCGATTTGGCAACGCCGCTCGCGACCACTCTGGCGACGCGGTCGACACCCACCAACCAGCCGGCCCGCCGACGACACCGCGACTTGAGCGTACGCGAGACGGGCGCAGTGTCGGATCGAGCAGAGCCGAAGCGCACCGGAGGAAGCGCCGCTCGAGGATGTCGATACACAATCCAGCGGGACAGTCGAATTAGGCGTGCATCGGGTTTTGCCGCCGCTGCTGGCGGCGGACGCGAACAAGGCGAGGACGACACGGCGTGGCCTCGACGCGCAGCGGCCGATACGAAAGAAGCCTTTACCGCATATCTGGCCCTGCGCCCCAACGGGCGTCATGCACAGACCGCGCGGACGAGAATTTCCGAGTTGGACAGCGTCAAAGAGACCAAGCTCTGTATCTGCCGCGGCTGTCAAAACTTACAAACAGCAGACCGCGAGGCAGGGCCGTCCAATGCCTTCGGTTGCGCACTCGGATACCGGACGGCCCTCGGCCGACGAGCCATTTGTTGGGGCGGACGGCCGCCTTCGATGAGCGGACTGCCCGCCGCGTCCAAGGCTGCGTCAGTGGTTTGACGCCCGGCGACGCATCTCTTGCGCGGCGTCCAGAGGATCTCCAGCGTTCCGGGACGAATACGCGCGCAGGCGCACGTATCGATGCCCGAGCAATGCAAGGACTTTGGCAGCAGGCCCGCTGCCGAGTTCGGCCGATGTACGCCCAGGCGGCACTGGGCGCCACGCGCGAAGCAGTGCAAGGCGCTGCGGGGCAGAACGGACGAAGCACGCCTAACGGCCAACGACGCTGGGGCGGGCCTATGGCGCGCAGACTGAACTGATGCGGATCGACACGCTGGCGAGATCTGTGTTCCTGCTGCACGGTGTGCTGGCGCACAACCCTCAACCAACTTCGCGCAACGTTTTTGTACGTCATCACCCGATAGGCTTAGCTGCAGACACGAACGGTACACACTCACCCGGCCAAGCGTCCCCTGAATGCGGAGGTCGCGCGGAAGGGCTCTTAGGGCTGCGCAGCATGTCTGAGGATGCTGGTAGGTTCATGTGCGTTGCTGCCCTCTTGGTAGCAGGCCTGCTCGGGAAGCTTGGGCGGCGTGGGCGTGTCACAGGGTGCAGCAGCGCGGCTTACCCGGCGACGACGCGCTGGTGTGGGCAGGCTTGGCGGCCGTGTTTCTGCTGCTGCTCTCTCAGGCAAAGCTGGCTCGGGGCTTGGGCTGGGCAAGGGGGTTGGGTGAGTGGCTGCGCACGCTCGCGAAGCAGCATGGCTTGTACGCGGACCGCCGACCTATTCAGATTGTCGCGACGGTTGCACGTCGCATTCATTGTGGTCGTCCTACTCTTGTACGGGCTGCTCTGGATGTGGCACTACATCAAGCGCTATCGCCTTGCCATCGGGTTTGCCGCACTCGCCGTGGGTTTTGGTCATCATTCGCTTCATCTCTCTGCACGAAGTGGACGCATGGAACGCAGCCATGCCGTGGGCTCGTGCGGTCGTCGAGACTGATCGCCGCCGCAGGCAGCTTCAGCGGTGGCTATCGCCCGCCTCCGTCAACTGGGAGAATTCGCGCCACGGTTGTGGCGCTCTACACCCACGGAGTCACCTACCACGCGAAAGGGCTCCTGAGTGGACGTGGCCGTGAGCGGTCTCTGGACCAGTCAGCACTCTGACCCTGCCACCCCCGGCAGCGCGGCGGTGGCGCATGTATCCGCTGCCGTTTTCGGGCGGATCCGCGGGGGAGTGCCGCCCGGGGACTCCTTGCACACCGTTTGGTTTCCGTGCAGTTCGCGAGCACGCGCGCGAGCTCAAGGAAATGCAGCCTTCAAGCGACTCAGGCACGGCCTCCATGTCGCGTTTGAGGCGCTGCACCGTACCGGTACCCAGCCCGGCGAGCTTGGCGGTCTTGAGCACGCCGGTGCCGTTGGCGAGCGCCTGTCGGGCGAGCTCGACCTTCTTGGGATCGGCGTTGGGGCGCCCCAGGCGCTTGCGGACCTTGCCGGCCTTGGAGGTAAAGCGCCCGTTGCGTTGGATCTCGCCGCGAACGCGCTCGATGCCGGCGACGACACGGGCCTGGATCATCTCGCGTTCGAACTCGGCGAAGATGCCGAGCATGCCGAACATGGCGCGGCCGGCGGGTGTCGTGGTGTCGACCGCCTGGGTATGGATGTACAGCCCGGTGCCGGTGTCGCGGATGATCTCGAGGACCTCAACCAGGTGCTTGAGGGAGCGCCCCAGGCGATCCGACGACCAGACGGCGATCATGTTGATCTCGCGGCGCACGGCAGCCTTGAGCAGCAGCGGCGGGGCATCGAACGCGCCGGCCGCTGGTCGCGCTGAGGCGGGCGATGCGCGCCTCGAGGTCGTCCATCACATTGACGTTGGGCACGATGGCATGGTGCGACACGCCTTCGAGCGCCTTGTCGCAGAAGTGCCCGGACTTGCCGCGGCGGATCACGGGCCGGTCGATCTGCAGGTGTGCGAAGCCGCGCAGCCGGGTCATGGCGGCGACGATGGCCGGCACGTCGGCGATCTGGTTCTCGGCCAGATGGCGGGCCTCGGCCCGGGGGTAGGTGATGAGCTTCTTGCCCTCGCCATCGTAGAGTCTCTTGCGCGATCGCGAGGGTCTTGTCGGCCGTCCAGCCCCAGCGCTGGCCGCAGGTCTTCTGCAGCGACGGCAGATCGAACAGGCGCGGCGGGGCCTGCCGGCGATGCTCCACCGACACGGCCAGTGGGCCGGTATGCTGGGCGGCGGCCTTGGCGATGGCTTCGGCCACGGCGCGGTCCCGGATGCGGGCCTTGGCCGGCGGGGCGTGGCGCATGAGGAAGGTGCCATCCTCGACCTTGGCCGTGGCCACGATCTCGAAATAGTCCTCGATGCGGAAATCCCGGATCTCGATCTCGCGCAAGCAGACGATGGCCAGCGTGGGCGTCTTCACCCGGCCGATGCCGATGACGCCCTTGACGCCGCGGGCGAGCAGCGTCCAGGTCGCCGTGCGGGTCAGCGACAGGTTGAAGATCTGGTCGGCCTGCTGCCGCGCGACGGCGGCCTCGTAGAGCGGGCGGAGCTCGCGGTTGGGTTTGAGCTTGTCGAAGGCCTGTCGCAGCGACTTGGGGTCCTGAGCGGTGAACAGGGCGCGCTGGACGGTGCCGCGATAGCGCAAGTGCTCGAGGATTTCCTGGCCGATCAGCTGGCCCTCGCGGTCGCAGTCGGTGGCGAGGATCACCTGATCGCAACGCTTCAGGGCCGCAGCGATCGCCTTCAGCTTGGCGGGCTTGTTGCCCTCGGTCGCCGACTTCGTGGGGTAGAGCCCGTTCGGCTTCAGCAGCACGCACGCCCAGCTTTTCCACGAGGCCTCGACCTCATGGGGCTCGGCCAATCGCAGCAGGTGTCCCTCGGCCGGCAGGATCTGCCCGGAACCGGTCGCCGAGCGCCGCGCGCAGATCGCGGGCCTGGCTGGTCTTCTCGGTGATGATCAGGATCGGCATGGGCGGCAACCTGACCTGAATCCCCTCCTGCTCCAACCGTGGGATGGAAAATATCCCGTTGAAACCCCAGGAACGGTGGGCCAATGAGCCGGAAGAAACGCACTCCTGATCGCCTATCTGTCGGACCAATCTCGTGGCCAACGATATGCTCTCAAATCCGAGGTGCGCAGCCAGCCGCTGCCGCGTCCGTCTCATTGCGCGCGGCCTCGCAGTTCGAAGCCGCGGCTCAACCACTCTGGCCTTCCGCCAGCCCATTTCCCAAAACTCAGTCTCGAGCCGGGTCGCTTCCCTGAAGATTGCGGTCAGCTCGGCTTCGCGCGCGGGCGTGGCGTATCGATCGGCGAGGCTATCCAGGTGTGCCCGTGCCTTCGCTGCGACCTCCTGGTATGGCGCACCGGCGTACTCGGCGATCCAGACGCGATAGGGGTTCGCTTGCGGCGCTGCGCGTCCGGTTGCGCGGTGAGCCGCGCTGCGATTTCCGCGTAGCCGATCACGCAGGGGCAAGCGCCACCTTGAGCGCCAGCAGATCGCCGCGCATGCCAGCGTCGAGCACATAGCGCGTATAGGCCAGCATCTCGGCCGCCGGAGAGGCCTGCTCGAGATCGCGGGGCGACAAGCCCCAGCCGGCACAGAGCTTGACGTGCAGGTCCATCTCGACATCAAGGATGGCTGACAAGCCGGCGGCGCCTTCGCGCATGTCAGCGAGCGTGCGGCGATTTGTAGACGGAGAGCGCGTAGGCGCGGGCAAACTCAATCAGGAACAGGTAGTCCTGCACGAGATAGTGACGAAAGGCCGCCTCAGGGAGCGAGCCGTCCGCCATCCCATTGGTGAAGGGATGCTCGGTGTAGGCACGCCACTCGGCCGCGGCCGTCTGCCTTCAACCGCTCGAAGAAGCTCATGATGTCTGCCGTGCCGGTCTTTGCCCATCAACGCGTGTCCTTGGCGCGCACGAGAGGAGGGTGACGTGCGTCGCCCCGACGATTTTGCGGGCGGACGTACATGATCGACGCCTCCGGGTTGTTCGGCCTTGGCCTTGAGAGCGGCGATGAGCGCGTCCTCGGCATCCACCACGCACGTGGTTCACTTTCCCCTTCAGCTTGAGTCCGACGGTGAAATTCATCGACCTGTCCTGTAGAAACCGCTTTGCTCATCGACTAGCAGGACCCGAAGGCCAGCCAACTTCATATGATACCGAGCAGCCAGAGTAGGCCGCCAACGCCCAGAAGCACATAGCCAACGTAAGCGGGCATGCGCCCCATCCAATCCCTGATGCGGTGGGATGCCGAGGTTGCTGCGAACTGCGCGTAGAGGCAAACGCCGATCCAGAGCGGGAGCCCCAGGAGGCTATAGAGAAAAACCTCTTGCATGCGGTCGCGCAGAATCGGCCTGAGGTCATAGATGAAGGCCGATATGACCACCAGCACGATCAGCGGCAGCAGCCAGAACAGGCAAATGAACAGCATGACGCTGTCGTGCAGCCAGATGACAGCACTCGGCGCTCCCACGCGGCGGCCCACAGCATCTCGGGCTGCCTGGAGCAGCGGATCTCATATCGGCGAGCTTTCACGGCGCTCTCTCCAGCGCCGCTGATGCCTCGCTGATCTCCCAGAGACGCCGCGCTGTCGGAACGACCTGTCCACCATGAGGCTTGCCGGCCGCCACTCCACGCCGAACGCAACATCCGCCGCTGGTTTTGACCACATCCGCCGACGTTGCAAAAGCCCGCACCAGCGATACTCCGCCCCCTTCTCACACCTCCCCGCGACATTTGGCTAACGCTGCCGGTCGCCACCCCAGGCTCATCAGGCCGTTATTGCGGTTGAAGGCGCTCCATACAGGTCAGGTGAAACGGTGTGCAGTGACGCCGCTGCCGTTGGGCGAAAGCAGGGTTCGCTGGCGTGAACACGATATTGGCGAACCGGTCTGCTTATGGCGAGCGAAACCATAGCCACGACTTCTCAGGTTACGAGGTCCGTCGAAGGGGCTTTCTGCGCCCTGGTGAGCCTCAAAACGAGATTGGTGATAACGCGAGGATGGTATTACGCTGAGCCGGTCAGGCAGCCAAGCCGGTGGCAGGGAGGAATGTTAGCGCCAGATGATTGACCACGCCGGGTCAGCTCGAAGTACCGTCGTTAACCCCTGCCGAGTGTTGTGCATGGCGCCGGCGTTGATGGGCGCCACTGGGGATAGCGGCCGGCACCTCAACCGCCAGGATTGCGCCCTGTGAGGGCAAGATCGGCGATGAGCGTGCCGACCGTTACCATCTCGTCCTACCGGACCCCACTACCACCACGGTTGTTTCAGGGGCGTCCGGTAATAATGACTTGCTTATCAGCTTCCACGAGGTCAAAGAAATGACTTGTCAGTGTCGCAGCCCAAGGGAGAGTGGTTCCTCGAAAGGACGCTGGTGAGACGACACACAAGCTGGGTGGCGCATGGCACTGCAGTGAGAGGAAAACCGGCGTGGCACGACGCCACGGGTACCACGGCACACACTTTTCTGAGCACCGCTGGGCTTGGCCGTTGCCCGTACCGGAAAAAAGTCATAAGCGCCATTTTAGCGGCTGCGTGGCAG
>ERZ1370068.71-contig-10060_pt1 | contig 46556 bp, 47 predicted proteins | sample MGYA00561227_ERZ1370068 | MGnify/ENA primary metagenome ERZ1370068 (study PRJEB38410, sample SAMEA6850437) | metagenome | study: Metagenomic assessment of the ecological functions of the soil: analysis of the soil microbiota associated with the... | reverse complement strand
GCCCACTTCGTTCGGTTACGTATTGCTTGGGCGTCGAGCAGCGGCTCGCCGAACGATCGCCTGAGGATGAACGCCGCCTGGTTCGACAACAGCTATCGCAACATCATCGCGACTGCGGACGATCGACCTTGCAATCCGTTCGTCGTCGCAGTAGTAGTTCAACATCGGGCTGACCAGCGCGCGCGGCGCAGAGCTGAGCGCCGACGTCGCGCTGGTCTCGGGTGCTGCGCGCCAAAGGCCGGCTACACGCTTCACCGACTCGGAGATTCTCGGAGAGCACGTCCACCAGCCCGGTCTTCAAAGCCGGGCAACTGGGCGTTCCGGCGGCCCGCGTCACTCCGGGTTCGCCGAGCCTGGCGTGGACCGGCGCGCGCGGCGTCGCTCGACCTCGGCGGGATCGTTCGCCGGCGCTTCCGGGTCGACAGCGACTTTCTCGTCGCTCGTGCTCCGCCGATCGTCGAGCAACGACGGCTACAGCCAGTGGGACCTCCGCGCGATCGCTGCAGCTGACGCGCATCGTGTCGCCCGCACACGGGCGCGATCGACAACCTGACCGACAGCGACCGCATGGATCCGCTCGGCTACCCGGTGCTCGGCCGGGCGTTCCAGTTCGGTCGATGCGCGCGGTTCTAAGCGGATGACGACGCGCCCTCGCGCGGCGGTTTCCTGGAGCGGCGGCAAGGACAGCCCTTGCCGCCGTCGCCGCGACTGCGCGACGACCTCGATCGTCGTCGCGCGCTGACGATGTTCGACGAGGCCGGCGCGCGCAGCCGGTCGCACGGACTGCGGCCCGAGCTGATCGCGGCGCAGGCGCGCGAGCCTCGGGCTGCGCGTCGTGAGCGCGCTGCTGCAGCTGGTCCACGCTATGACGAGGCCTTCACCGCGCGCGCTGCGGACGCTCGCCGGCGAAGGCATCACGCACGTCGTTTTCGGCGATCTCGCTGTATCCCGAGCATCCGCGATGGGCGGAAGCGCGCTGCGCCGAGGCGGGCGTCACCGCGGTCGAGCCGTCTGTTCGGCACGTCCGACGGGCGACGCTGTTCGACGCATTCGTCGCGTCTGGCGCCACGGCGCTGATGGTGACGGTCCGCGGAGGCCGTGGCTCGACGAGACGTGGCTGCGGCCGCCCGCTCAGCGCCGGACATGAAGGACGAGCTTCGCCGAGCGCGGAATCGATCCGTGCGGCGAGCGCGGCGAGATGCCACACCGCGGTCGTCGGATCGGCCGCGCTTCGCGCATCCGATCGGCGTCAGCTACGGCGAGCGCGTCACGCCGCGGCGAGTGCGTCGCCGTGGATCTGATCTCATTCCATGCTGATCCGCCAGCCGGCGTCTGGTTCGGCTACGACGGACGCGCAGCCCGTCTTGCGAGGGCGTCAGCGTCGCCGTGCCGGCGGCCGGCATCGTCGGCATCCTCGGGCCGAACGGATCCGGCAAGACGACGCTCGCTGCGGATGCTGGCGGGCACGCGGCAGCCGCAGCGCGGCGGCGGTGACGCTCGACGGCGTGCCGCTCCGCGCTCGTCGCGCACGGCGCTCGCCCGCCGGATGGCGGTCGTCCCGCAGGAGACGCAGCTCGCCTTCGACTACACGGTCGCGCGAGGTCGCGATGATGGGCCGCTACGCGCACCTCGGCGCGTTCGAGATCGAGGGGCCGCGCGACCTGGCGGGATCGAGGACGAGCGCTGCCGGCCACCGGGACGCTGCGCGTTGAAGGATCGGCTGTTCGCCACGCTCAGCGGCGGCGAGAAGCAGCGCGTCGTGATCGCGGCCGCGCTCGCGCAGATCAGCGTTCCGCCTGAAGGCGGAACCAGACCGCCGCTGCAGGCGGAAGAACCGCGGCTATCTCCTGCTCGACGAGCCGACGGCGTCGCTCGACCTCGCGTACCAGCTCGAAGTCGCCGCGCTGCTGCGGCGAGCTCCAGCGACCGCCGCGTCGCGATCGTCATCTCGACGCACGACCTCGAGCTCGCGGCGACGCTCTGCGACACGCCTGGTGCTGCTCCGCGACGGCACGGTCGTCGCGAACGGCGCCGACCGACGACGTGCTGACGCCTGACAACGTGCGCGCGGTCTACGGCGTCGAGGCGGACGTCATCGCGCACGCCGTCCGGACAGCGGATCGTCGTGCCCGATCCGCCGCGACGGCGACGCGGACCGCGCGCATGACGCTGCAGCGGCGGTTCGTCCGCACCGTCGCTCGGGTTCGGCGCGCTGACGGTCGCCACGCTGCTGCTCGCGCCGCTCGTCGGCCCGACGTCGATCAGCCTGCGGCGCGCGTTCGACTTCTCGATCCCGTTCGCCGACAACGTCGACGCGCAGATCTTCTTCGTCGCGCGGCTGCCGCGCACGCTGCGCGGGCGCGCTGCGTCGGCGCGCCGCTGCGCCGCGGCGGGCGTCGTCTTCCAGGCGCTGCTGCGCAACCCGCTGGCGACGCCGTTCACGCTCGGCGTCTCGACCGGCGCCGCGCTCGGCGCGATGCTCGCGATCACGTTCAACTGGTCGATCGCGCTCGGGCATCTCGGCCGTGCCGGTCGCCAGCGTTCGCCGGCTCGCTGATCGCCGTCGCGCATCGTCTACGCGCTCGCCGCAGGCCGCGGCATCGCGGACTGTCGACGACGGTGCTGCTGCTCGCCGGCGTGACGATGAACGCGTTCTTCTCGGCGCTGATCCTGTTCGTGCAGTACTTCGCCGAGCTTCGCCGACACCTACCGCACGCTGCGCTGGCTGATGGGCGACCTCGACGTCGCGCAGCTACCAGCCGATCCTCGCGGCGCTGCCGCTCGATCGTCGCGGCGTTCGCGGTGTTCGCGTGGCTGGCGCGTCCGCTGAACCTGCTCGCGCTCGGCGCCGACAGCGCCGAGTCGCGCGGGCTCGACGTCGCGCAGCGCGCAGCGCGCTGGCGTTCTTCAGCGCGTCGCTCGCGACCGGCGCCGCCGTGTCGATCGGCGGCCCGATCGGCTTCGTCGGCATCATCGTTCCGCACCTGGTGCGGCTGATGGTCGGCGCCGGATCACCGCCTCGTGCTGCCGGCGTCGGCGCTCTTCGGCGCGGCGTTCCTCGTCGGCTGCGATCTCGTCGCGCGCACGATCCTGCGCGCCGGTCGAATTGCCGGTCGGCATCATCACCGCGCTCATCGGAGGACCGTTTTTCCTATGGCTGCTCATCAAGAAAGCCGTGATCGCAGATCTGGACTGCGCTCTGGCTGCTGCGTCCTGCCGGCGGCGCGCTGTGCGCAGATCTCCAGGTCTCCAAATCGCCAGATCTCCAGATCAGAGGATCATCTCGCCTCGTCCCAGCGGCGACCGGAGATGCTCTACGCCATCGGCGCCGGACCGCGCATGGTCGCGGCGTCAGCAGCTACGACACGTATCCGCCGGAAGTGACGACAGCTGCCGAGCGTCGGCGCCCTGCTCGATCCGAACGTCGAGCTGCATCCTGTCGCTGAAGCCGCAGCTCGTCGTGATCTACGGCAGCCAGGCGGATCTGAAGCAGCAGCTGGCGCGCGCCGGGATCGGCGTGTTCCGATACCGGCACGCGGGCCTCGCGGACGTGACCGACCACGATCCGCGCGCTCGGCGAGCGCGTCGGCGGCGAGCGCGAAGGCCGAAGAGGTCGCGGCGCGCGATCGAGCGCTGGCTCGACGGCATCCGCCAGAAGCGTCAGCGGACGGCCCGCGGCCGCGGACGCTGCTGGTCTTCGGCCGCGAGCGTCTGGCGCTGCGCGGCTCTACGCGAGCGGCGGCGTCGGGTTCCTCAACGACATGCTGGACGTCGCCGGCGGCGAGAACGTCTTCGCCGACGTCGAAGACTGCAGGCGGTCCAGGCGAGCACCGAGCAGGTCATCGCCCGGCGGCCCGACGTCATCCTCGAGGTCCGCGCGGTGAACAGCGCGTGGCCGTCGGGCGAGCGCGAGGCCGAGCTGACGTGCTGGAACGACGCTCGGCTCGATCCCGGCCGTCCGCAACCATCCGCGTGCTCTTCCTCTTCGACGATCGCATCGTGATTCCCGGCCCGCGCGTGGTCGAGGGACGCTGCGATCGCCGCGCTGCATCGGACGCGTTCAAGCGGATACGGCGCCCGGACGCGATCGCGAATGAAGATGCTTCTTGTCCTGGAGCAGCGGCAAGGACAGCGCGTGGACGCTGCACGCACGCTGCGGCGAGCAGGGCGCGCCCGTCGGCGCGCTGCTGACGTCGCTGAACGGCGACCGCGGGCCGCGTGTCGATGCACGGTGTGCGCGAAGAGATCCTGCGCGCGCAGGCCGATGCCGCCGGGCCTGCCGCTCGTGACGATTCCTCTGCCGTGGCCCTGCACGAACGAGATCTACTGAGGCGAGCCTGCGGCGCGGCCGTTCGAGCAGCGCCGTCGCCGACGGCTTCACGCACGTCGCGTTCGGCGATCTGTTCCTCGAGGACGTCGGAGTATCGCGAGGATCGGCTGGCCGGCACCGGACTGACGCCGCTCTTTCCGCTCTGGGGACTGCCGACGCCGGCGCTCGCGCGCGAGATGATCGCGGGCGGCATCCGCGCCCGCATCTCGACGCTCGATCCGCGCGTCATGCCGCGCGAGCTGATCGGCGCCGAGTTCGACGAAGCGCCTGCTCGCCGCGCTGCCGCCGCCAGTCGATCCCGTGCCGGGGAGCACGGCGAGTTCCACAGTGCGTGATCGCCGGCCCGATGTTCTCGACCGCGCTCCGGATCGAGCGCGGCGAGAGCCATCGAGCGCGCGAAGGCTTCGTGCACGGGCGATCTGCTGCTGACTACCTGATCACCCGCACGTTCGCGGGCGGAGCCGGCCTCCCGGCGGGCCGTCTCTGGGTCACCGTCACGGTCTTTCCGGCGATGCTGATGGAACCTGTTCGAGGCGTCCTGCCGGCATTCGAGGACGCGGTCCAGAACGAGCTGCCACTCCCCGTCCCCGGACGGCGAGTTGATCGTGATCCACGACACCGACGAGGTCGTCGTCCACGTGCATCCCGCCGCGGTCGTCACCGTTGAGCGTTCCGCCGTCGCCGGTCTGATTCACGACGATCGACAGCGGCGACACGGTATACGATGCAGGTCCCGGCCTGGTTCGACCGTGAACGTCTTGCCGGCAACCGTCAGGGTTGCGGACCGCGCGGCCGACCCGGTGTTGGCGGCCACGGTGAATCCTGTCGTCGCCCGAGCCGCTTCCGGTGGATCCGCTCGTGATCGTGACCCACGACGCGCCGCTGGTGGCCGTCCAGCCGCAGCCCGCGCCGGTCGTCGTGACCGCGTACCTGAGTTCGCCGCGGCGCCGGCGGCGCCGACCGACAAGCTCGCCGGCGCGATCGAGAACGCACAGGCGGTTCCCCGCCTGCGTGACCGTGAGCGTCGAGCCCGCGATCGTCAGCGTACCGGTGCGGCTGATGGTCCCGGAGTTCGCCGCGACGCTGTAGCTGACCGGAGCCCGATCCGTTTCCTGATCCTCCGGCGGTGACGGTGATCCACGCGTCGTTGCTGACGGCGGTCCACGTGCATCCCACCGCAACGCTGACGTTGCTGCTGCCGGTGCCGCCCGCCGCGGCGACCGACTGGCTCAACGGGCGAAATGGACGGGGCGCACGGCAGCTGAGAACGAGAACGTGTTGGATCGTGGCGCGTCCGCCGCGCCGCCGGGTCCGACCGCCGCCACGACCGTCTCATAGACGACGCCGGCGGACAGCGACGCATTGAGGAGCGCCACGAAATCGAGGCGGATCATCCCGTCGGCGTCGGGCGCCGGCTTGCCGAGATTGGCCGACGCGACCACCGTGGTAGCCGCCCGCGACGAACACGTCGAGCGAGTAATTCGTGACGAGAGCCGTGCCGCCGGCATCGATCACGCTGTGATCCGGTGACGGGGTGAATTCGACGCGCCGCGCGTCGACGATGGCTCTGGCCGCTGGCCGTTGCCGGCCCGACGAATCCGATGAGGAGGAGTGCGGCACAGAGACGTGCCAGATGTCGAGACAACGCTGAGAACATTTGATCGCCCTTCCGTGGTTCCAGAGTCGCCGGGGTGACTCGGCACACCGGTGCACGAATGGGGCCGTGAGGCACGCGCACACGGAGCGCGATCGGCGGAGGGAAACGCGTGACAGATTTGTCGGCGCCGTGTGCGCCCCGAGATTCGTGTGTGGAACGCTACGTCTATGTCGGCCGCTGACGGCAGGAATTACGCAGCGCAACACAGACGGGCACGGGATTGGGAATCAGTCCTTCTCGTACGCCTCGGTCATCAAGCGCTCGACGGCCTTGCGTCCGCGTTCGCCATAGCCGAGCGTCAGATCGTTCACGTGCACATCCCGACGAACTTGTCGGTCTTCTCTTTGTCGAGCCCGCGGCCGAACTGCTGCGCGTAGTCGACCGCGTCCTCGCGGTGCGACAGCGCGTAGCGCGATGCTGTCGTGCAGCAGCTTCGACACCTTCGCTGATCATCTCGGGCCGAGATCGCGCCGGATGATGTTGCCGCCGAGCGGCAGCGGCAGCCCGCCGGTCCGCTCCGACCACCACTCGCCGAGGTCGACGATCTTCTGCAGACCGTTCGTCGGCATACGTGAGCTGGCCCTTCGTGGATGAGCAGGCCCGGCGTCGGCCTGCCCGTCGAGCCACGACCTGCTGCGATCTGGTCGAACGGAACGACGACGTATTCGAAGTCGGGCTCGTAGAGCCGCAGCGCGAGATACGCCGTCGTCAGCGTGCCGGGGATGCGCGATCGTCGCGGCCCTTGACCTCGGTCGCGCCGTCCTGCTGCGCGACGACGATCGGGCCGTAGCTGTCGCCCATGCTGGCGCCGTGCGGCAGCAGCGCGTAGCTGTCGGCGAGGTGCGCGTAGGCGTGGAACGAGACGGCGGTGACCTCGTAGCGGCCGTCGAACGCCGCGCGGTTCAGCGTCTCGATGTCCGACGAGGACCTGGTCGACCTCGATGCCGTCCGGTGTCGACGGCGCCGCTCGCCAGGCCGTAGAACATGAAGGCGTCGTCCGAGTCGGGGCTGTGCGCGACGGTGATGTCGAGTGGTGCATCGTATGTTGGTTTATTCCGCCTAACAGGCGGAAGACTGCCGCGACATTCAGGCGGACGTCGTCTGGCGGCGCAACGCGACACGACAGTCGACACGCGGTCGATCGCGAAGTCGATATCCGCGGCGGTCGTCGTACGGCCGAGGCCGAAGCGGATCGAGGCGCCGGCGCGATCGCCAGGTCGCGCCGATCGCTTCGAGCACGTGCGAGACTGCCTGGCTGCCCGACGCGCACGCGGATCCGGTGGACACGGCGAGATCGCCGAGCGCCATCAGCAGCGCTTCCCCTTCGACGCCGTCGAAGCTGACGTGGAGGTTGTGCGGCAGGCGCGTGCGTCGAGCGAGCCGTTGACGCGGACGTCCGTCGACCGACGCGGCGCAGCCCGTCGAGCAGGCGATCGCGCAGCGCCGCCGAGCCGCGCGGCCTTCCTCGGCCATCTCGAGCCGGCAGATCTCCGCGCGCGCTGCCGAGCCCGACGATGCCGGGCACGTTGAGCGTGCCGGAGCGCAGGCCGCCTTCCTGACCGCCGCCGGCGAGCTGCGGCACCAGCGCGAGCCGCGGCTTGCGCCGCCGCACGAACAGCGCGCCGCGACCCCTTCGGCCCGTAGAACTTGTGCGCGGTCAGCGACAGCAGGTCGATGTCGCATCGCGCGGACGTCGATCGGGACCTTGCCGGCCGCCTGCGCCGCGTCGGTGTGGAACAGCGCGCCGTGCTCGTGCGCGATCGCGCCGATCTCGGCGAGCGGCTGGATCGTGCCGATCTCGTTGTTGGCCGCCATGACGCTGACGAGCAGCGTGCCCGGCCGTGATCGGCGGCGCGCAGCGCGTCGAGATCGACGAGCCCGTCGGCGTCGACGCCGAGCGACCGTGACGTCGAGCCCGTCGCTCTCGGAAGCTGCAGGCAGACGTCGAGCACCGACTTGTGCTCGGTCGCGACCGGTGACGACGTGATGCGCCGCTGGACTCGCAGGCAGCGCGCGCGACACGCGCCCTTCAGCGCGAGGTTGTTGGATTCGGTCGCGCCGCCGGTGAAGCGTGATCTCGCCCGCCGGCGCGTTGATGAGCGCCGCGACCTGCGACCGCGCCTGCGTCGACGGCGTCGCGCGCGTCCCAGCCGAACGCGTGCTGCTGGCTGTGCGGCGTTGCCGAACCGCTCGGTGAAGAACGGCAGCATCGCCTCGAGCACCCGCGGATCGACCGGCGTCGTCGCGTGGTAGTCGAGGTAGACGGGTCGACCGGCGTTCAGGGTTCGGCTGCGGGTGAACGAGACCGGCGACGCGTCGGGCCGTCGGCACGCCGGACGGCAGTCTCGGTCGCGATCTCGGCGAGCGAGCAGGTGGACGAGCGCCGCGATGATGCGATCCTTGATGCGCCAGAGCGGATCGCGGACGTTGCACTTCGTCGAACTGCTCGCACTGCTCGTCCTCGGTCGAGCAGGCGGTGACGGTCAGCGGACCGTCGATCGCCTGGATGATGTCGGCCACCGAGATCGACGCGGCGGCCGCGACAGCGTGTAGCCGCCGCGCGTGCCCTGGTGCGACGTGAGCAGGCCGCTGCGCGCCAGCCGCTGCAGCACCTTCGCCATCAGCTCGATGCGGAATGTCGTATTGCTCGGCGATCTCGCGCGCGCTGGTCGACGCGGCGTCGGATCGCGCTTGATGGCGAGGTGCTTCATCGCCATCAGCGCGTAGTCGGCTTTCTTGGAGAGTCTCAGCATTACCACATCCCCAGCTGCAGTTTGGCCGCGTCGGACATGCGATCCTTGGTCCAGCCCGGCTCCCACGACGACGTCCACTTTCGCGTCGGTGACGCCCGTCGACGCCCTTCGCCGCGTCGCCACCTGCCCCGGCAGGATCTGCGCCGCCGGACACGCCGGGCGCGGTCAGCGTCATCCGGATCGCCGCGACACCCTCAGCCGTGACGAACACGTCGTAGATCAGCCCGAGCTCCCAGATGTCGACCGGGATCTCGGGGTCGTAGACCTTCTTGAGCGCCGCCTGGATCGCCGGGCTGGAGCTCCGTCGGTCTTCGCGGATCCGCGACGAGCGCGTCGGTCTCGTGGCCGGCAGTCGGCGTCGGCGGCATTTGCCTGCGGCATCATGGGCAGATTCTTCATGCGACACGTCACGGTCTGCAGCCGGACTTCAGTCTGCTCGGTCGGACGTCCGTTCGCTCGCTGCGCCATCGCCGCCTTCAGCGTGTGCCAGGCCAGGCTGGCGCACTTCACGCGGACCGGGAACTCGCGCACGCCCGCCAGCGCCGACAGCTTGCCCATGTCCTCGACCGGCTCGATCCGGCGGCGTCGTCACCATCCGGTGAAACCGCTCGAACAGCGCGTCGGCCTCGGCGACCGTCCGCCCCTTCACCGCGTCGGTCATCAGCGACGCCGACGCCTTCGAGATCGCGCAGCCGGCGCCCTCGAACGCGACGTCGGCTGATCACGCCGTCCGTCGACCTTGCAGATACAGCGTCAGGCGATCGCCGCACAGCGGGTTGTAGCCTTCGGCCGTGTGGCTCGCGCCCGCCAGCGCGTGGAAGTTCCTCGGCCGCCGGTTGTGGTCGAGGATGACCTCCTGGTACAGATCGCTCAGATCGGACATCAGGCGAACACCTCGCGGACCTGTCTGCAGCGCGCGCGCCCAGCGCGTCGATTTCGTCGCGCGTGTTGGCCATCGCCGAGCGAGGCGCGCGCCGTGCGCCGGCATGCCGAAGCGCTCCATCACCGGCTGCGCGCAGTGGTGCCCGGTGCGGATCGCGACGCCCTCGCGATCGACGATCGTGCCGATGTCGTGCGGATGCACGCCGTCCATGACGAACGACAGGATGCTCGCCTTGTCGCGGCGCGGTGCCGATGAGCCGCACGCCGGGAATCGCCGCCAGCACGCCGCGTGCCGTATGCGCAGCAGGTCGCGCTCGTGCGCGGCGATGCGCGTCGAGCCCGATCGCGTCGATGTAGTCGAGCGCCGCGTGCAGGCCGATCGCGCCGGCGATGTCCGGCGTGCCCGCCTCGAACTTGTGCGGCAGGACGTTCCAGGTGCGACTTCTCGAACGTGACGGAGCTGGATCATGTCGCCGCCGCCCATGAACGGCGGCATCGCCTCGAGCAGCGCTCTCCTTGCCGTAGAGCACGCCGATGCCGGTCGGGCCGTACAGCTTGTGGCCGGTCGCGACGCAGGAAGTCGCAGTCGAGCGCCTGCACGTCCACCGCGCATGTGATACGCCGCCTGCGACGCGTCGATCAGGACGGGCACGCCCCTGGCGTGCGCGATCCGGACGATCTCGCGCGACGGGCGTGATCGTGCCGAGCGCGTTCGACATGTGCGTGATCGACGCGATCCGCGTCCGCGGCGTCGAGCAGCCGCTCGAACTCGTCGAGGAGCGAGCTGCGCCGCGATCGTCGATCGGCGCCACGCGCGAGTCGCGCCCCGGCCGCCTCGCAGACGAGCTGCCACGGGACGATGTTCGAGTGGTGCTCCATCGCGGAGATCAGCACCTCGTCGCCGGCCTTCAGCCGATCGGCTTCACGAACGTGAAGGCGACCAGGTTGATGCCCTTCGGTGGCGTTCCGGGTGAAGACGATCTCGCGCGTCGACGCGGCGTTGAAATACGCGCGGACGCGCTCGCGCGCCGCCTCGTAGCGCGTCGGTCGCCCGCTGCGCTCAGCTCGTGGACGCCGCGATGCACGTTGGCGTTGATCGTCGGTGTAGTAGCGACGTGATCGCGTCGAGCACCGCGCTGCGGCTTCTGCGTCGTGGCCGCGTTGTCGAGATAGACGAGCGGCTTGCCGTGGACCGTGCGGGACAGGATCGGGAAAGTCGGCGCGGACGCGCTGCGACGTCGAACGACCGCGCGCGGCGACCTCGGGCATCATGCCTCTCGCGCCCGTCCACTTCCGCGAGGTCCTTCGCGAGCTGCTCGAAGAGCGTCGACTTCGAGCGCCAGCGCGCAGCGGCTCGATCTGGACGCCGTCGAGCACCTGCGCCGGCGAACGCGTGGATCAGCATGTCGCGCGCCTCGGCGTACGGTCAGGCCGCGGGCGCGCAGGTAGAAGATCGCCTCGTCGTCGAGCTGGCCGATCGCCGCGCCGTGCGTGCACTTCACGTCGTCGGCGAAGATCTCGAGCTGCGGCTTGGTGTTGATCGTCGCGCCGTCGGTCAGGAGCAGCGCGCGGTTGGTCTGCTTGGCGTCGGTCTTCTGCGCGTCCTGCCGGACGATGATCTTGCCGTTGAAGATCGGCGCGCGCCGTGCCGCCGAGGATGCCCTTGTAGACCTCGTGGCTGCCGCAGTGCGGCTTGGCGTGGTCGATCGTCGTGTGGTTGTCGACCAGCCGGTCGCGGTCGGCGAGGTAGAGGCCGTTCAGCGTGCAGTCGCCGCCTTCGCCGTCGAGAGATCGCGGTGGCGTCGTTGCGGACGAGCTTGCCGCCGAGCGCGAACGAGTGCGACGAGAACCGCGAGCTGCGCGACGGTGTGCACGTGCAGGCTGCCGACGTGGAACGCGTCGAGCGATTCCTGCTGCACCTTGTAGTGGTCGACGCCGGCGTTCTCGCCGACGAAAACCTCCGAGACGGCGTTCGTGAAATAGCGTGTCGCCGGCGCGCGCCGATGTAGCTCTCGATCGACCCGCACCTGCGCGCCGGCGCCCGCGACGATCGAGCGTGCGCGGGTGCGACATCGCGCTCGCGTCGTCGCTGCCGGTGACGAAGACGATGTGGATCGGCGCCTCGAGCGACCACGCCGTCGGGGATGTGGACGAACGCGCCGTCCTGCACGAACGCGGTGTTGAGCGCGGTGAAGCTGCGGGCGTGCAAGTCCGCGAGCTGGCCGAAGTAGCGCTGGACGACGTCGGCGTAGTCTGTGAGCGCGGCGGCCAGCGAGCCGACGCTGGACGCCGGCGGGCAGCCCCTTAGTCCGCGACAGCGTGGTGTCGAAGCGGCCGTTGACGATCGACGAGGCGCACCGGCGCGTCGGTGTAGCGCGAAGCCGTTCAGCCGCTCGGCCGTGCCGGAGATCGGCTCCGGCCGGGCTGAACTCGATCGCGCCGATCGGCGCGACGTTCGTGAACCGCCACTCTTCGTCGCGGACGGTCGGGATGCCGAGCGCCGCGAACTTCGCGGCGCCGCGCGCGCGGAGATCGTCCAGCCATCGCGGCCCGCCCTGTGGGACGCTTTCTCGAGCGCTGCTGCAGAACACGGCTGACGAGCTTTTCTGCTACCGCTCAGCGTCATGTGACTCAGCGATTCGCGAGCGCGGCGTCGGCTCGAGCCAGCCGTAGCCCTTCGCCTCGAGCTCGCAGCGCGAGCTCCTTGCCGCCCGACTTGACGATCTTGCCGCCGCTCAGCACGTGCACGAAGTCGGGGACGATGTAGTTGAGCAGCCGCTGGTAGTGCGTGACGACGACGAACGCGCGATCGGGCGAGCGCATCGCGTTGACGCCGTCGGCGACGAGCTTCAGCGCGTCGATGTCGAGGCCCGAGTCGGTCTCGTCGAGGATCGCGAGCTTCGGCTCGAGCAGCGCCATCTGGAAGATCTCGTTGCGCTTCTTCTCGCCGCCCGAGAAGCCTTCGTTGACCGGCGCGGCTCAGCATCGACTTGTCGATGTCGAGCAGCTTCGACTTCTCCTGCACCAGCTGCATGAACTCCATCGCGTCGAGCTCCGGCTGGCCGTGGTGCTTGCGCTTGGCGTTCAGCGCGGCCTTGAGGAAGTAGGCGTTGTTGACGCCGGCGATCTCGACCGGGTACTGGAACGCCATGAACACGCCTTCGCGGGCGCGCTCGTCGGGATCCATCTCGAGGAGGTCCTTGCCCTCGAACAGGCACCTCGCCGCCGGTGACCTCGTATTCCGGATGGCCGGACAGCGCGCGGGCCAGCGTGCTCTTGCCGGAGCCGTTCGGGCCCATGATGGCGTGCACTTCGCCCGCGTTGACGTGAAGATCGATCCCCTTGAGGATCTCCTTGTCTTCGGCGCTGACCTGCAGATTCTTGATGTCGAGCATGCTCATGACTTAACCGACCGATCCTTCCAGGCTGAAACGCTCAGCAGCTTCTGCGCTTCGACCGCGAACTCCATCGGCAGCTCGCGGAAGACTTCCTTGCAGAAGCCGCTGACGATCATGTTGACGGCGTCCTCGGTCGGCGATGCCGCGCTGGCGGCAGTAGAAGATCTGGTCCTCGCCGATCTTCGACGTCGACGCCTCGTGCTCCACCTTGCGCCGAGGTGTTGCGGATTTCGAGATACGGGAACGTGTGCGCGCCGCACTTGTCGCCGATGAGCAGCGAGTCGCACTGCGAGTAGTTGCGCGCGTCCGGCGCGTTCTTGCCGATCCGGACCGAGGCCGCGATAGGTGTTCTGGCCGTGGCCGGCGGAGATCCCCTTCGAGACGATCGTGCTGCGGGTGTTCTTCCCGAGGTGGATCATCTTCGTGCCGGTGTCGGCCTGCTGCCAGTTGTTGGTCGTCGCCACCGAGTAGAACTCGCCGATCGAGTCGTCGCCCTGCAGGATGCAGCCCGGGTAGCTTCCAGGTGATCGCCGAGCCGGTCTCGACCTGCGTCCAGGTGATCTTCGAGCGGCGGCCCTGCGCGATGCCGCGCTTGGTCACGAAGTTGTAGATGCCGCCCTTGCCGTCCTTGTCGCCGGGATACCAGTTCTGGATCGTCGAGTACTTGATCGTCGCGTCGTCGTGCGCGACGAGCTCGACGACCGCGGCGTGCAGCTGGTTCTCGTCGCGCATCGGCGCGGTGCAGCCCTCGAGGTAGCTCACGTAGCGCGCCCTCGTCGGCGATGATCAGCGTCCGCTCGAACTGCCCCGTGTCCTTCGCGTTGATGCGGAAGTAGGTCGACAGCTCCATCGGGCAGCGCACGCCCTTCGGGACGTAGACGAACGAGCCGTCGCTGAAGACCGCCGAGTTGAGCGCCGCGAAGAAGTTGTCGGTGTGCGGCACGACCGAGCCGAGATACTTCTTCACGAGCTCCGGGTGGTCGCTGCACCGCCTCCGAGAACGAGCATGAAGATGATCCCCATGCTCGCCGAGCTTCTCGCGGAACGTCGTCGCGACCGAGACGCTGTCGAACACCGCGTCGACGGCGACGCCGGCGAAGCAGCTTCTGCTCCTCGAGCGGGATGCCGAGCTTGTCGAACGTCGCGCGCACTTCCGGATCGACTTCGTCGAGGCTGTTCAGCACCTTCTTCTTCTTCGGCGCCGAGTAGTAGCTGATGTCCTGGTAGTTGATCGGCTCGTACTTGACGTTCTGCCAGGTCGGCTCCTTCATCGTGAGCCACAGGCGGATACGCCTTCAGGCGCCACTCGAGCAGCCACTCCGGCTCGTTCTTCTTCTGCCGAGATCAGCCGCACGACGTCCTCGCTGAGGCCCTTGGGGATCGTCTCGCTCTCGACGTCGGTGACGAAGCCGTAGCTTGTATTCGCGGTTCGCGAGTTGTTCGATGGTTTCGGTGGCTGTGGTCATAGCGTTAGCACGCTGAAAGACGTTCCACACCCGCAGGACTGATCTTGGCGTTCGGGTTGTTGAAGATGAATCCCTTGCTCACGAGGCTCGTGTCGTAGTCGAGCGTCGTCCCGTCGAGGAACCTGAAGCTCTTGCGATCGACGAAGCACCGCGTGCGCCGTCGGGCCGTCGAACGTGTGATCGCCGTCGCGCGGCGCCGGCTCCCAGGCGAACGTATAGCTCAGCCCGGAGCAGCCGCCGGCCTTGATGGCGATCCGGAGTCCGCCTTCCGGAATGCCGTTCTTGGCGGTCATTTTCCGGATGAGCTTTCCCGCGTTCTCGCTGATTTGGAGCATGGTCTCTGTGCTGGCCGGAATCTCCGACCAGAAGAGTCCTATATTAGCACGAGGACGGGCGTAGTGCTAGAGTGCAAGGGTGCGAAGGTGCTGAACGTTGCTGCGGAAAGGTGCACCAGCAGCACCTTTGCACTTAGCACTCAGCGCGGCAGCGACGAGGTCTCATCTCGTTGATCCACTGCAGGATACCGCCCGTCAGATTGCACGGCTCGCGGTGAAGCCCTTCTCGCGGAGCAGCGCGACGGCCCGGGCGCTGCGTCCGCCGGACTTGCAGTGGACGACGATCTCCGCGGCCGGGTCGAGCTCGCCGAGACGCCGCGGCAGCTCGCCGAGGGAATCAAGCGGCGCGCCCGGGATGCGGCAGATCGCCGCCTCGGACGGCTCGCGCACGTCGAGGATCGAGCGGCGCGCGGTCCGGCGTCGATCCGCGCCTTCAGATCGCGCACCGGACGACTTCGTCGGACCGGTCGCCCTGGTCTGCCGCGCGTCGCACGCCGCCGCGGACTCGCGGAGCGTCGTGATCGTCGGACGCACGCCGCACACCGGACAGTCGGGATCCTTCGGCAGCTTCAGCTCGCGGAACCGCATCTTCAGCGCGTCGTAGACGAGGAACCGGCCGATCAGCGGCTCGCCGATGCCGAGAATCAGCTTGAGCGCCTCGGTCGCCTGGATCGTGCCGATGATCGCCGGGCAGCACGCCGAGCACGCCCGCCTCCGCGCAGCTCGGCACGAGGCCCGGCGGCGGCGGCTCCGGATGCAGGCAGCGGTAGCACGGGCCGCCGGCGCGGCGAACACGGACGCCTGCCCCTCGAAGCGGAAGATGCTGCCCCACGCGTTCGGCTTGCCGTAGAGCACGCACGCGTCGTTCACGAGATAGCGCGCGGGAAAGTTGTCGGTGCCGTCGACGATCGACGTCGAACGCCTCGACGAGCGACTTCGCGTTCGGCCACCGAGAACGCGCGCGTCGAACGGTCTCGACGTGGACCTCGGGGTTGAGCGCCGCGATGCGTCGACTGCGCCGATTCGAGCTTCGATCGGCCGACGTCGGCCGTGCCGTGGATGATCTGGCGCTGCAGGTTGCTGAGATCGACGACGTCGAAGTCGACGAGGCCGAGCGTGCCGACGCCCGCCGCGGCGAGATAGAGCGCCGCCGGCGAGCCGAGCCCGCCGGCGCCGACGCACAGCGACGCGCGCCGCCTTCAGCCGCCGCTGTCCTTCCTCGCCGACCTCCGGCAGCGAGCAGATGACGGCTGTAGCGCTGCCGCTCGCGTGGCGTGAGATCCATCATCCCTCATCTGCGATGATACGGCTCTTGAGGTTCGCGCACCTTTCGCCTAAACTTCGTACGATCGTGCCCATCTCGCTGATTCTGCTCGCGCTGCTGGCGGCGGCCACGGCGGCCGCCGTGGCGTGGACGGTCGCAGCCGAGCGGCGCGCGGCCGACTTGCGGCAGGTCGCTGACGGCGGCCGAGCGGCGCTTGGCCGCGACGCGGCCAGCACTGGCGACCGCGCAGCAGTCGGCGCAGGCCGGGCTGCGCGCGCGCGCTCGACGCCGAGCGGCGGAACGCCGCGGAGAAACTCGCGGTGCTCGAGCAGCGCGCGCGACGCGCATGAAGGACAGCTTCGCCGCGATCTCCGCCGACATCGCTCGCGCAGAACAACACGCCGCTTCCTCGCGCTCGCGAAGGAAAAGCTCGGCGAGTTCCAGCAGGGCGCGGTCACCGATCTCGACGTGCGACAGAAGGCCATCGCCGATCTCGTGCAGCCGCTGCGCGAGTCGCTGACGAAGGTCGATGCGAAACTGCAGCGAGGTCGATCGCGATCGCGCCACGTCGCATGCGCGTCGCTCGCCGAACAGCTGCGCTCGCTGACGCACGCGCAGCTCGCGCTGCAATCCGAGACCGGCAAGCTCTCGCGCGCGCTGCGGTCGCCCAACGTCCGCGGCCAGTGGGGCGAGCTGCAGCTGCGGCGCGTGCTCGAAGCGGCCGGCATGCTCGAGGGCAATCATTTCGAGATCAAGGAAAGCGCGCACGGCGAGGACGGGCGGCTGACGCCCGACGTCGTCGTCAAGCTGCCCGGCGGCAAGAACGTCGTCGTCGACGCCAAGGTCGCGCTCACCGCGTTCCTCGACGGCGATCGAGATGCGACGACGAGGACCAGCGCGACGCGAAGCTGCAAGGACCACGCGCGCCAGGTGCAAGGATCACGTCGTCGCGCCTGGGCAACAAGAGCTACTGGGCGCATTTCCAGCCGGCGCCGGACATCGTCGTCATGTTCGTGCCGGGCGAAGCGCTCCTGAGCGCGGCGCTGCAGCACGACACCGGCGCTGCTCGAGTTCAGCATGACGAAAGGCGTGATGCTCGCGAGCCCGCTGACGCTGATCGCGCTGCTGCGCGCGATCGCCTACGGCTGGCAGCAGGAGAAGATCGCGCGGAACGCGATGGAGATCAGCGAGCTCGGCCGCCAGCTCGTACGATCGCATCGCGAAGCTCGCCGAGCACTTCGAGAACGTCGGCAAGAGCCTGGCGAAGGCGGTCGCGGCGTACTAACGGCGCCGTGGGCACGCTCGAAACGCGCGTGCTCGTCACGGCGCGGCGACTGAAGGACAAGGGCGTCACCGCGGCGAGGAGCTCCCGGATCTCGAGACGATCGACCAGCGTCCCGCGTCCGCTCGGCGCGCCGCAGCTGACCGGCCTCTTCGACGACGAGCCGGCTCGACGAGGCGACTCGTGGACAGGCGACTCGATCGGTCCGGACGCGATCCCGAGCCGATCCTGATCCGGATCGTACCGATCGACAGTCATCGTAACGCGGCTGCGCACTTCGATCTCGCCGGCTTCGATCGGCACCGCCGCCGCCGCCCTCGGTCTTCATCATCGCCAGCCCCATCGGCATCGGCCGCGGGCCGTCGGACATCGTCGCGCTGCTCCTCGATGCGGATGCACGCGGTCGATCTGGACGCCCGCGCCGGCGGCGGCGGCATCGGCGCGGCGGCGCGCGTCGCGAACCGCCGCCGTGAGCGCTTCGCGCTCGACCGCGTCGCGGTCCTTCAGATCGAACCGGCACGCCGCTGACGTTCGTCGCGCCGGTAGCCGACGGCCGTCGGCGATCACGTCGCCGAGTCTTCGCCAGCGCGTCCGACCGCGCACCTCGACGCTGATTGCGCGCCACGTAGCCGCGCAGCGTCTGCTTGCCGTTGGCGTAGTCGAACTCCGGCTGCAGGTTGTAGCCCGTCGTCTGGATCGCGTCGGCGGCGACGCCCGCGCGCCTTGATCTTCTCGACGCACCGCCGTCATCGCGTCGGTGTTCAGCTTCTGCGCTTCCTGCGCCGTGCGCGCGCGGCTCTCCGCGGCGATCGACACCCACGCCCGATCGGGCGCCTGCTTCACGATCGCCCTCGCCCGTCGTCACGATGACGGGGCCTGGCCGCGGCGGCGCTGTTGCGCGCGCGGCGCGGGCGCAGCAGACGAGACGAGCAAGTGAGACGCCGAGGTAGTTTCGACACAGTCCTCCGCTGATTCTCGCCGAGGTGCAGGGCGGCTCGCCGAGACCGCCCCTACAGCGAACACGCGACGCGGAAACCGATCGCGCATGAGTACGTATCAGGCGGCACCTTGTGGCGATGGCTGCACGACAGCATCCGCACGTCGGCCACGAGCCAGCTGCCGCCGCGGACGATCCGCAGGTGTCCGACGCGGCGGCCCGGTCGGGTTTCGCGCGCGCCGGCCGTGCCGTAGTAGCGAGGATCGTACCAGTCGTAGACCCATTCCCAGACGTTGCCCGGCCATGTCGAAGAGACCGTAGCCGTTCGGCGGATACGAGCGGCACGGCGTCGTCCCGTGCGTCGGCTTCAGCGCCGGGTCCACGAGGAAGTTCGCCATGTTGCGATCGAGGCGATCGCCCCACGGATACCGTTTGGACTCCGGCGCCGCCGCGCGCGGCCTTCTCCCATTCCGCCTCGGTCGGCAGGCGGAACGCCTTGCCCGGTCGACCGCCGACAGCCAGGCGCAGTAGCGCCGACCGCATCGTCGTAGCGGATGAGCGTGACGGGATGATCCGGCGCGATCGGCCTGACGGATGGCCGTCCTCCCAGACGTACGGGCTGCCGACCTGGCGGAACGAGCGCTCGCGCTCGGCGCCGCCGGCCTTGACGACCAGCGGCAGCTCGTAGATGGCCGGCGAGCGATGGCCCGTCTCGCGGACGAAGCGCGCATACTCGGCGTTGCGTGACCGGGCTGGACGCTGAGGAAGAAGTCGTCCACGTGCACGCGATGGAGCGGACGTTCGTCCTCTTCGGCGTCCTCGGAACCCATGAGGAATTCGCCGGCCGGGATCAGCGCGAGCTCCGGGGCGAGGTCGGAGGCCATCGTGTCAGGCGCTCAAAGGATAGCGCATCGCGCTTTTCGACTACACTTTTCGCCGATGAGGCTCGAAACGTTCGCGCTCGAGCGGTTCCAGTCGATCTGGGAAAACCGCGTCGCGTGGAACGTCGTCGGAAAGCGGCGTCCAGCCGCTGCGGGTCGTCGGAGCTGGTCGACACGACCGCGCTCCACGACGCCCTGCCTGGAGCAGGAGCTCGGCTATCCGCAGACCAACGGCACCGTCGAGCTGCGCGAAGCCATCGCCGGCGATGTATCCGGGCGCGACGCCGGACCACGTGCAGGTCACCAACGGCGGATCCGAGGCCAACTGCGTGCTGCTGATGCGCCTCGTCGAGCCCGGCGACGAGATCGTGCTCATGACGCCGAACTACATGCAGGTGCGCGGGCCTCGCGCGCGGCGCTCGGCGCGACCGTCGCGGCCGTGGCGGCTGCGCGCGAGCACGCGGACGCCGGACGCTGGACGCGCCGACCTCGACGGAGCTGAACACGCTCGTCACGCGCGACACGCGCGCGATCCTGCTCTGCAATCCCGAACAACCCGACCGGCGCCCGGCTCGACGCGCGACGACGCTCGACGAGATCTGCCGCCTCGCCGCCGCGGCCGGCGCCTGGGTCGTCGACGACGAGATCTACCGCGGCGCGGAGCGCGACGGCGACGACACGCCGACGGTCTGGGGCCGCTACGAGCGCGCGGTCGTCACGAGCGGGCTGTCGAAGGCCTACGGCCTGCCCGGCCTGCGGATCGGCTGGATCGCCGCGCCGCCCGATCTCGTCGCGGACCTGTGGGCCGTCCACGACTACACGACGATCGCGCCCGGCGCGATCAACGATCGGCTCGCGCGCATCGCGCTCGAGCCGGCGCGGCGCGCGGCAGCTGCTCGCGCGGACGCGCGGCATCATCCGCGCGAACTACCCGCTCGTCCGGCGCTGGATCGAGCGGCAGGACGGCCTCAGCCACATCGCGCCGGAGGCCGGGGCCATCGCGCTTCGTCCGCCACGCGCATCCCATCGCGCTCGTCCGAGCTGACCGAGCGGCTGCGCGACGGAGCGCAGCGTCCTCGTCGTGCCCGGCGACTTCTTCGACATGGACGGCTACTTCCGGATCGGCTTCGGATCCGATCCCGACGCACCTCGAGTCGGCGCTCGTCACTGATCGGAGAGTTCCTCGAGCTCCGTCGGCGCCCATGCGCGCTGATCTCGCGCTCGTCGGCTTCGGCAACGTCGGCCGCCGGTTCGCGCGGCTGATCGAGGAGCGGCCGCGACTGGCTCGCGCTCGACTACGACCTCGACTGCCGCGTCGTCGGGATCGCCACGCGGCACCACGGCGAGCGTCTTCCAGGCGTCGGGCGTCGACGCGGTCGGCGCAGCGCCGTGCAGCGTCGAAGGCGGCCACCCGCTGAACGAGGCAGCGGCGCCCGCGCGCCGGCGACGGCCTCGACGTCATCCGCGCGGCTCGCGCAGAGCGACGCGCCGCTGAAGGTGCTGGTCGAGACGACGACCCTCGACATCAACGCCGGGCAGCCGGCGATCGATCACGTGCGCGCGGCGCTGCAGGCCGGCTGCCACGCCGTCACGGCGAACAAGGGGCCGGCGCGCGCTTCGCCTTCGAGGAGCTGAGCGCGCTCGCCGCCGATCGCGACGCGTCGTTCCTCTTCGAAGGCGCCGTGATGGACGGCGTCCCGATCTTCAACCTGGTGCGCGAGACGCTGCCGGCGGTCGAGATCGCCGGCTTCCGCGGCGTCGTCAACAGCACCACCAATCACATCCTGAGCGCGCTCGAGGACGGCGAGGGCTTCGACGCCGCGCTGGCAGCGCATGCAGGCGGCTGGGGATCGCGGAGGCCGATCCCGTCGCTCGACGTGGACGGGTGGGACGCCGCCGCGAAAGCGCGCGGCGCTCGCCAACGTCTGCATGCGCGCGCGCATGACGCCGCAGGCGGTCGAGCGCCGAGGGCATCGGGCCGTCGACCGGCCGCGGCTGGCGATGGCGGCGAACGCGCGCGGTGCGCGCGTCCGGCTCGTCGCGTCGGCGCGCGACGACGCCCGCAGGGCGTGACACGTCGGTGCGGCCCGGTCGAGCTGCCGGACGGCGATCTGCTGGCGGGCCTCCGCGGGCATGGCGAACGCGCTCGTGCTGCAGACGGATCTGCTCGGCGAGATCGCGATCTGCCAGCTTGAGCGGCAGCCTGACCGCAGACGGCCTACGCGCTGCTCGAGCGATCTGGTGACGATCCGCCGCCGGCAGCAGCTCAGCGCCGCACGGAGCCGCGCCTGGTCGAAGCCTGTGATCGACGCTGGCCGTCTGGCCGGCGGCGTCCGGTCGGGGACCGCCCGCGCGCCAGCTTCACTCCGCGCGTCGTGCGCGGCGTCATCTTCCTCGATATTCTTCGACGTCGAACGTGTGGCCTTCGCGTGAAAGAAACTCCTTCACCAGCTCGCAGGCGCGTCAATGCGCGCCTGAGTAGACCGTAATCTTCATGAGCTCCATTGTCTGCTCCGCTCGACGGGCTCGTCGGTCCTCGACTTCTCGCGCGTGCTCGCGGGTCCGTACTGCACGATGCAGCTCGGCGATCTCGGGCGCGCGCGTGATCAAGGTCGAGCAGCCCGGGCCGCGGCGACGACACGCGGGCGTGGGGGCCGCCGTTCGTCGGCGGCGAGAGCGCGTATTTCCTCAGCGTCAACCGCAACAAGGAGAGCCTCGCGCTCGATCTCAAGCATCCGCGGCGCGCGCCGATCCTCGACGCGCTCGCTCGCGCGCGCCGACGTCGTCGTCGAGAACTTCCGGCCCGGGACGATGGAGCGGCTCGGGCTCGGCTACGACGACGGTTCGCGCGCGGCATCCGCGCGATCGTCTACTGCTCGATCTCCGGCTTCGGACAGACCGGGCCGCGGCGCGCCGAGGCCGGGCTACGACGCGATGATGCAGGCCGAGGGCGGGCTGATGAGCATCACCGGCGCGGCCGGCGGACCGCCGTTCCGGCTCGGCGTCGCGATCGCCGACATCGCGACCGGCATGTTCGCGGTGCAGGGGATCCTCGCGGCGCTCTACGCGCGCGAGCGGCTACCGGGCGGCGGGCAGCGCGTCGGACATCGCGATGCTCGACGCGGTCACGGCGCTGCCTCACCTACCAGGCGTCGAGCGCGTTCGCCACCGGCGCGACGCCGGCGCGGATGGGCAACCGGCATCCGTCGATCGCGCCGCATGACACGTTCGCGCGCCGCCGACGGCGACTTCGTGCTGGCGGTCGGCAACGACGATCAGTTCCGGCGCGCCTCGCGAGGTCCTCGGCCGCCCGGCGCTCGCGCGCCGATCCGCGCTTCCGCGACGAACCGGATCGCGTGCGCAACTACGACGCGCTGCGCGGTGGACGCTCGGCGCCGCTGCTCGCGACGTGGACGCGCGCCGACCTCGCTGCGCGCGCTGACCGCGGCGGGCGTGCCCGAACGGCGCCGGTGCGCACGCGTCACCGAGGCGCTCGCGCGATCCCGCAGCTCGCGGCGCGCGAGATGATCGTCCGCTGGAGCACGCCACGGCGGGCCCGATCCGCGTGCTGGGCACGCCGCTGAAGTTGTCCGCACACGCCCGCGTCACGATTCGCACGCCGCCGCCCGCGCTCGGCCACAGCACACCCGTTGGCATTCTCCGTCATGACGTGGGCCTGAGCGGTTCGGAGATAGAAGCCTTGCAGAGGGACGGCGCTGTCGCTGGGATCTTCCGCCTAACATTCACCGCTCGATGAACGGCAGCAGCTCGTCGAGCAGCGCGCAGACGAAACGGCCTCGTCGGTGAGCTCGGCGATCTTCAGGTCCCGCGACGGAGGACGCCGCTGGTCGACCATGGCGCGGCGGCCGCGGCCGCGCGCGGACGGGGACGATCGCCGCGGCGCGTCGCCAGGTCCGTGTCGAGCGACAGCTCGATGAAGTCTGCCGGTCGCGCGTCCGGGCGGCATGCGCACCGCCCGGCCGGGCGTGATCACCTTGAAGCGGTGCCCTTCGCCGGTGAGCGTTCACCGTGTGAAGGCGGGGACCGCGGTGGTTTCCGAACTGGTCGTAGGCGCGTGAGGCCTCGTCGGTGCTCGCTCGGCGCTCGGCGGCGCGGGCGCGCGCTGTCGATGGCGCGCGGATCCGGCGGCCGGACGTCAGAGACTTCCATGACTGCGATCATGCTCATCGTCTGCGCCACATTGATCGCCATCAGCCCGCCGAGCAGCGGAATCGACGCGGCTTGTCGACGAATCCGGCGCGGCGAAGCATCGCCGCGACGCTCGCGGCGCCCGGGATACCGCCGAATCGACTCGGGAATGTAGCGGTAGGTATCGGGATCGCGGTGCAGCACCCAGCCGAGCGCCGAGCCGACGACGGTCAGGTAGGCCGAGATACACGCGCGCGGACGAGCGGGTTCGCCGGGCGGTCGAAGTCGAGCGACAGCAGCAGCGCCGCCGGGCGCGAGCACGCGCCGGATCTCGGCGATCGCGCGGCGCGATGACCGGCACGTTGCGGATGCCGTAGCCGGTCGTCACCACGATCGAACGTGGCGTCGGGGAACGGCAGCGCCATCATGTCGCCGGTGACGAAGCGTGACGGCCAGCGGTCGCGCGGCGTTTGCGCGGCCGCGAGCTGCAGCATGCGGTGGGTGATGTCGAGCGCGGCGACCGCGGCGCCGTTCGCGGCCAGCGCCGAAGGCGATGTCGCCGGTGCCGGCAGCGCGAGGTCGAGGGCGCGCGATGCCGGGCCCGACGTCCGCGCAGCGCGACGAGCCTCGCCTTCCAGCGGCGATCGCGTCCGAGGAGAGCAGGACCGGTGATCAGGTCGTAGCGATCGGCGATGGTGTGAGAACAGGCGGCGGACGTAGCGGGCCTTTCGCGTCGGCCGAGCGAGAGCGCCGCGCTCGCGAGGGCTCATTCGACCAGATATCGTACCTCGCATCATCTTCGAGTGCGGCCGGCAGGCGTAGGTCTGCGGACGACGCGCTGGCGGCACGCGGAAGCGTGATCGACCGCTTCTTCGCCGCCCTGCGATGCCGCCGGGTCGACACGCCTTCCAGCTCGGGGATCGCGAAGTCGTGCGATCATCCCCTGGTCCGTCGTTCCGGCAGCACCAGTCGAACGGTCTCGCCGCGCGCGCAGCGCGCAGCGTCGGATTCGGATCCGCCTGCGCCGTCGAGCTAGAACGTCATGTCGCGGACGACGAGGCGGATCTCGCGACGCGGCCCGTGACGCCGCGAGCCGACAAGCGCGATGGCGCCGCAGCCGCCAGCGCGACGAACGAGCGACGCACGGCCGCTATAGTCAGTCTCTTAACCAACGAGCATCCCCGTCGCATACATCACGCGCGAATCCGCCGCCAGCAGACCGAGCAGTCACCGGCGCGGACGCGAATGCCGCCACCGAGCGCCGAAGCGGACGTGCTCGGTGGCCGACCTGTCGCGCGCAATCTGAATGGATGACCTGCGCGATGGCGCCGGCGCCGAGCCCGAGGCACGGGACGGCGACCACCGGCGAGTAGACGAGGCCGCCGCAGCCACGCGCCGGCGATCGTCGGCACGCCGCCGATCAGCCCGAGCGCATCAGCGAGCACCGAGCGACGGGCGCTCCTTCGCGATCGGCGCGACGATCGCCAGCCCCTCGGTCGTGTTGTGCAGCGTGAAGCCGACGATCAGCAGCGTGCCGAGCGCCGCCTCGCCGAGCGCGAAGGCCGCGCCGATCGCCAGGCCCTCGCCGAAGTTGTGCAGGCCGATGCCGATCGCGATGAGCAGCGCCGAGCACCGAGCCGGCGCTGCGCCGGCCGCCTTGCGCGCGCGCGCGCCGCGCCGCGCAGCCACTGCGCCGATCGACTTCGAGCGCCAGGTACGCGCCGACGGCGGCCGCCGACGAACAGCGCCGCGCCCTGAAACGACGCCGGCAGCTCCGACGCGCCTTCGAGCCCCTCCTGCGACGCGCGTCGACGAAGCAGGAACGCGAGCAGGCCGATCGTGACGCGCGAGCAGCACGTCGAGGCCCGTGCGTCCGAGTCGCGCGAGCACCAGCGGAACCAGCAGCAGCCCGAGCGCGACGGGAATCACGCCGACGTACAGGCCGATCAGCGCGAACGGCCGCGAGCGTGCGCGGCCGTCGGCCGTCGGCGTTTCGACGGCGACCGCGAATCTCGTGCTCGAAGGTCGTGCCCGTCGACGTCAGGATCTTCACCAGGTGCGCTTCGCCCGGCGACCCACGGATAGGGAATCGTGATGCGTCGTCCGCCCGAGGTGCGCGAGCTCGCGATCCGCTCCGCGCGTGAACGCCCAGTACGCGTCGTCCACCGTCACCTGCGCGATGGTGACCGCGATCGGGGCCGTCGTTCAGCACCGACAGGTGCGATGCCGTCGGCGGCGAGCGTGGCGCGCTCGATCGTCGAGGCGCTCGACCGGCGGCGCGCCCTCGGCGACGCAGCCGCTCGGCCGGCTCGAGGCGCACGATCGCGGCGATGCAGCGCGGCGAGCAGCACGAGCGGCACGAGCGCGCGATCCAGACGCGGCGACGGCGCCGCGGCCGGTCGCGAGCCGCGACGTTGTCAGGTATCACGGCGCGCCCCACGGCTTCGAACATGCCCATCCAGCCGAGCTCGGCGAACTCGCTCTGGTGCGCGTGGAACATGAACTTGCCCGGATAGCGGAAGCGTCGTCTCGAGAATCGCGCGCTCGCCCTGGCACAGCATCACCGTGTCGGTGCGTTCCGCTCGGCGTCAGTCGACGTGCCGGTGCGGAACACGTCGAAGAACATGCCGTGCAGGTGCAGGCTGTTGATCAGATCGAACTCGGTGACGTTGACGAGGTAGATCCGCACCAGCGCGCCGACCGTCGACGCGATCGGCTCGTGCATGTAGTGGTGCGCGACGGTGTTGACGCGCGTAGACCTCGTTGTCGGCGTCGAAGTTCGTGTCGAAGCCGTTCATCACCATCACCAGCTCGTCGGCCGGCGGCCGCGCGGCGTCTTCGGATCGACGATGAACACGCCGTAGAGACCCTTGTGCATGTGGCGCTTCAGCGGCACGGCGTGGCAGTGGTAGAGGTGCAGGCCGAACGGCTCGGCGTCGAACTCGTAGACGAACGTGGCGCCCGGCATCACCTGGTGCTCGGGCAGCGAGCCGTCCATCTCCGGCGGATGCCAGCCGTGGAAGTGAATCGTGTGCGGATGCGATGCCCTGGTTGACGAACGTCACCCGGACGCGATCGCCTTCGGTGGCGCGCAGCGTCGGTCCGGGCACCTGGCCGTTGAAGGTCCACGCCGGGAAGAACATGCCCGGGCGCGATCTCGATCTCGCGATCGACGGCCACCAGATCGTATTCGCGCAGCAGCGATGCCGTCGGGCCGCGGCGTCTCGCGATAGAACCGCGCGCGCTCGGCCGCGCGGCAGATCCGAGAAGTTCCAGCTGCGCAGGAAGGTCGTCGGGATTGAAGCGCGTCGGTGCGACACGCGGCCGACCGGGCCCATGGTGTGCGCGGCGTGCTGCATCGCGTCGCAGGCTGCCGCCTGTCCCGGACGCCTGGGCGCCGCGCCGGCGACGGCGGCGCGCGGCGCGCAGCGCGCGGCGGCGGTGCCGAGACCGGCGAGCTTGCAGGAGCGAGCGGCGACTGATGCCTGGCATTCGAAATACCTCAATCTTAATTTTGAGTAATCAAAATACTGAATTGTGCTATAGAAGTCAAGTGCCGCTGTCCTCCTCCACCGTCGAAAACTACCTCAAGGCCATTTTCAGGCGCAAATCGCACCTGCCGCGCAAGAGCGACCTGGTCCCGATGGGGCAGCTCGCCGCCGGCGCTCGGGCGTCGTCCCGGCACCGCCGACGACGATGGTGAAGACGCTGGCCGAGTCGGGGCTGGTGCGATACGAGCCCTATGCGCGGCGTGCGGCTGACCGCGTCGGGCGAGAAGCTGGCCGCGCTCGTCGCTGCGGCGCCACCGGCTGATCGAGCTGTTCCTGGTGAAGGTGATGGGCATGAGCTGGACCGAGGTGCACGACGAAGCGGAACACCTGGAGCACGCGGTGTCCGGATCGGCTGATCGATCGCATCGACGAGATGCTCGGGCGGCCCGCGGTCGATCCGCACGGCGATCCGATCCCCGACCCGGAGGGCGTGCTCGAGCGCCGGCCGCTCGACACGCTCCTGAGCTGTCCGCTCGCGCGAGCCGGTCACGATCAGCCGCGTCACCGATCAGGATCCGGAGTTCCTGCGCTTCATCGAGCGGCACGACCTGAAGCCGGGCACGGTCGTCGAGGTCGAGGAGCGCGACACCGCCGCCGACAGCGTGCGGCTGCGCGGCGAAGCGATCGCGCGCGTCACCATCGGCGCGCGCGCCGCGTCGAAGGTGCTCGTGCAAGCGGTGTCGGTCGTCGTCGCGTTCCTGTGGCTCGCGGCTGTCGGCGATCGCGCAGCCGGCGCGTGCCGCCAGCCGCGCCGACCGGAAGGACGCGCCCTTCGAGATCACCGACAACTCGTTCCTCGTCGAGGAGGCCTTCAACCAGGAGCCGAGGCATCTTCCAGAACATCTTCGGCGTTCACGCGCGCAGGACGGCGACTGGCAGGCGACGTTCACGCAGGAGTGGCCGGCGCCGGGATGCGCCACCAGTTCTCGTACACGCTGTCGGTGGCGTCGGTCGGGCCGCGGCATCGGATTTCGGCGACGTGCTGCTCGAACTACCGCTACCAGGCGCTCGAGGAAGGACCGGGACGTCCGGCGTTCTCGCCGCGCGTGAGCGCTGATCGTTCCGATCGGGACGAGCCACGGATCGGCAGCGATCGCGCGGCCTGCAGGTCAACCTGCCGTTCAGCAAGCAGCACGGCGACGTTACCTGCACTGCGAACGGCGGGCTTCACCTGGCTGCCGCGCGGCGAGAGCGACGATCTGCTGTCGCCGTCCCTGGCCGGCAGCGCGATCTACCGCCTGCGCCCGATGCTGCAACCTGATGCTGGAATCGGTGGCTGCGGCTTCGACGGCGGACGATACGCCCGAGGGACACGGGCGAACGGACGCGGTCGTTCACGCTGTCGCCCGGGCGTCCGCGGCGGCTGGAACGTGGCGAAAGACGCGCAGGTGATTCTCGGCGCGGCGGTGCCCGATCACGTGCGACCGAGCGGCGAGTCGTCGACCGGCGTCTTCGGCTATTTCTCCTACGAGCTGCCGTTCAAGAAGTAGACGGCGTAGACCGCACTACGGCAGACTCGTAGGTGGCGACCGACGTCGGGCGTTTCCCAGACGCGCACGGCCTGGATGTCGACGCCGAGCGCGCGCCCCTTGTCGTAGATCAGCTTCGCGATGCGCTCGACGGTCGGATTGCTCTCGAGCAGGTACATCGGCTCGCCGAGCGCGCGCAGCGGCTCGACCAGCGGATCGTCGTGCCGCAGGATCATCTTGTGATCCAGCTCGCGATCGATCCAGCCCTTCGACGATCCGCTTGATGTCGCTGAAATCCGACCACCATGTTGCGCGCTGTCGAGGCTGTCGGTGCGGACGTCGATCTCGACCGACGGCGTTGTGGCCGTGCGGGTGCTTGCAGACGCCGTCGTAGTCGAGCAGCCGGTGGCCGTAGCAGAACTCGATCCGCTTGGTGACGAGATACATGTCCGAAAATTATAGCGCCGTCCTCTTTTCTCGGCGGCCTCGACAGCGCGGTGCTCCTCGCCGACGCGCTGCCGCGCGCGGCCGGCGGCACGGTGCGCGCGATCTACGTCAGCGTCGGCTTCGCGTGGGAGGACGAGGAGCGCGCGATGGCGGCGCGCCTGTTCGCGCGCCGCCGCCGTTCGCCGGCGCGATCGAGCCGCTGGTCGACGCTCTCGGTTCGACATGCGCGACGTCTTTCCGCCGACGCACTGGGCGGTGCGCGGCGAGCCGCCGGCGTTCGACACGCCCGGACGAGGACGTCTACCTGCGACGGCCGCAACGTGATCCTGCTGTCGAAGGCGGCGGTCTACATCGGCGCGCGCGAAGCCATCGGCGCGCTGCTGCTCGGGACGCTCGCCGGCAATCCGTTTCCCGACGCGACGCCGGCGTTCTTCGACAGCGATGGCGCGCGCGCTGTCGCTCGGCCTCGGCGCGCCGATCGCCATCGACGCGCCGTTCGCGGCGCTGCACAAGTCGGACGTGATCCGCAGGGGCGTCGAGCTGGGCGTGCCGCTGGAGCTGACGCTCTCGTGCATGCAGCCGAAGGACGGCCTGCACTGCGGCCAGTGCAGCAAGTGCCGGGAGCGACGGGATGCGTTTCGAGAGGCGGGCGTCGCGGATCCTACGCTGTACCGGCACACACCGATTCGCTGAACGTGCACCACGGCTACAACACAAAAGTCACGAAGATCACCAAGACACGAAGCCGAATTACTTGTGTCTTTGTGACCTTCGTGGCCTTCGTGATCAGCCGTCGGCCCGTGCAGTGTGCGATTAGCTGGTTTTCAGCCTGATCGACCCGTCGCCCGTGCGGATGCGCAGCAGCTTGCCGCCGGCGCCGAGCTTGCCCTTCAGCGTGCGGCGGTCGCGGTCTCCGTCGCGATCGCGATCGCTGTCGCTCGGCCTCGGCCTTCACGCCCAGCTCGTTCGGATCGAGCCGTCGCCGGTGTGCGCGTCGAGCTCGGCGCCGAAGTCGGACGGCAGGTAGAGCGCGACGCCGCCGTCGCCCGGTCGTCATCGACCAGTCGTCCTTCATCGACGTCCCGGCGCGGCGCGGAACGTGATCGAGCCGTCGCCGGTGTGCAGCTTCACGGTGCCGAGCTTGCCCGCCACGCTGCACGCTGCCGTCGCCGGTGTCGACGTCCGAGGTCCCCGCCGACGTCTTCCAGCGTCACCGAGCCGTCGCCCGTCGAGAGCGTCAGCTGGCCCGCCGATGTCGGTCGCGCGGATGCTGCCGTCGCCGGTCTTCAACTCCAGCCGCCCGTGCACGTGCTCGATCCGGATCGAGCCGTCGCCGCTTCTCGCCGTGACGTTGCCCGTCGCGCGGCATCGTCACGATCAGCTTCGCGGTCGGCGACATGCGGCCGACGCCGATGCCGAAGACACGACCTCGTGCGCCGGCTTCTTGACCTCGACCTCGATGCGGTCGCCGTCCTGTTTCGTCTCCACCTTCAGCTCGTCGGTGGATTCCTTCGGTCGGCCCGCGCTTCTCGATTTCGACGACGACGGTTTTGCCGTCGCCCGAGCGAATCTCGATCGCGCCGTCGAACGTCGTCAGCTGCAGATCGGGCGCGCCGGTGACGGTGAAGCGCTTCTCCTCGCGGGTGATGTGCCCTTGCGAGTCCACGACCACGCAGCCGGCCAGAGCTGAACGGCAGGGCGGCCGCCAGGGCCAGGGTCGGAAGTATGGATTTCATACGGCTCCTTGGACGGGATCAGCGACCCGAGAGTTCGAAAGCGAGCATTCCGGACGACCCAGGTCTGGACGACCCGGAGGTCCCGGTCGAGGACGACCAGGTCGGCCATGGCGCCCGGCGGCAATCACGCCGAAACCCTGCAGGCCCAGCGCGCGCGCGGGCGTCGTGGCGCAGACGGTCGCGGCGTCCGAGAGGCTGAGCCCGACCTCCGACGTCAGCTTCGCAAAGGCGCGGTCCATCGTCAGCGAGCTGCCGGCGAGCGTGCCGTCGTCGAGATACGCGGCGTCGCGGATGGTGATCGGGCGGCCGCCGATGTGCGTCTTCGTGCCGCGCGGGAGGCCGGATCCGGCCGTGCCGTCGGTGATGGCCATGATGCGCTCGGGCCGCTTGGCGGCGATGCGTGGCGCGCATCATCGCGGGATGCACGTGGACGCCGTCGCAGATGAGCTCCGCCGTCGACGTCGTCGGACTCGAGGATCGCGCCGGCCAGCCCGGGCGCGCGGTGCGCGAGCGGCGTCATGGCGTTGAAGATGATGCGTCGCCTGCTCGCGCGCCGGCGCGGATGCCCTCCATGCGCCTGCTCGTAGGTGGCGCCGGAGTGACCGAGCGAGACGTGGTGCCCGTGCGACGACGAGCATCGCGGATCAGACTCGATGCCGCCGTCGATCTCGGGCGCGAGCGTGACGATGCCGACATCCGGGCGCGCCGCCGCGATCTCCTGCAGGATGTCGTCGCCAGTCCAGTCCCCGTCTGTCGCGTCCGCCGTCGCGCCTGCGGCGCTTCGAGCGCGATGCGCCTGCGGCGGCAGCCGCAGGCACGTCGAGCGGCTGCGCGCCCTTGAACTCCGGGTTGATGAAGTTGCTCTCGAGGTGCGCCGGCAGCACGCGCGCGCCGCCGGGCGGACGCGTCGTGCGCGCGGCGCGGACGCCGGCGAGCATGCGCGCGGAGCGACGGCGGGATCGCAGGCGATCGACGTCGGGCAGAACGCCGTGACGCCGTAACGCGCGGAGCCGCTCCGCCATCGTCGGCGATCGCGGTCCCGCCGTCGAGCGCATCGGTGCCTTCGACGCCGTGCACGTGGACGTCGATGAAGCCGGGGACGATGTAGTGATCGGGGAAGGAGAAGTGCACGGCCTCGCCGGCGCGCCGTCGCGCGGGCCCGGCGACGATCTCGACGATGCGATCGCCGTCGAGGCACGAGGGTGCCGCCGCCGAGCACGCGGTCCGGCAGCACCAGATCCGCCGCCCGACAGCACGGATCATCGGGACGCGACTGTTCGGTCAGGCGATCCGCGCGGCGCCGATCGCGATCGCGTCGGGACCGAGCGTCGAGAACTCGACGCGCAGATCCGTGCATCGCATTCGGGCGGCAGCCGGCGCGCGCATTCTGGCGGACGGGCTCGAGCATGAGGTCCGCCGCCGCGACGCTGCCGCTGACGACGACGACCTCGGGATCGATCGCGGCCGCGAGCGTCGCGACCGCCATGCCGATGTAGCTTCGCGGTGTCGCGCACGACCGAGATCGCGACGCCGTCGCCGGCGCGCGCGCCCTCGAACACGAGCTGCGCCGGTGATCGCGTCGGAGCGACCCGCCGGCGCTGCTCGAGGACCCGCGACCGGTCGCCCGCCTGGATGCGCCACGAGAGGCGGCGCGCGATGCCCTCGCCGAGACTTCCGCGGCGAGGCTTCCGAGCTTGCGATAGTCCTGCGCGCTCGACCGGATTGAGCGCGAGCCAGGCGGCAGCGCCGGCGCGGCTGTGCGCGCCGGCTCCACGGCCGGCCGTCGAGCAGCGAGCCCGGCGAAGACCTCGTCGCCGACATGCAGAGGCACACGGCGTGGCGCGCGCCGCGCGCCGCGCCGATCCACGCCTCCGGCGGCGATCGCCGCCGCGCCGGGTGCAGCGCGCGGTCACACGCGCGATGCCGCGCGACGCGGCGGGACTTCCTTGCTGCCGATCGAAGATCGCGACGCCGGCGATCTCGGGCGCGCCCGCGCGGTGGCGTCGCGGACGGCCGTCGGCGCCGTCGGCGCCGATGCCGCGCGCGCGAGCGACGTCGCCGGCGCTCGTCGATGACGACGGCGCGGACGCGGCGACGTTCCGGATGCAGATCAAGACCCAGGCTGAGCATCGATGTGCCACTCCACCTTGCGCCGCTCGAGCGGCAGCGCGCGCGCGTCCGGTCGTCCGCGGAACAGCTCGCGATCCATCCGGGTCGAGCAGGCGCCGGAGCCACCGCTCGTCCGGCGCGCAGAAGACGATGACGCCCGCCCTTCGTCAGGGGAAACTGTCGGTCGTCGAGGTAGTCGCGATCGAGCGTGACGAGCGTGCGGCCGAGCTGGCGCGCGCAGCCGGTAAGTGCTCGATGTCGCGGGCGCGGCGCAGGTCGTCGTGCTCGATGCACGAACAGCACGTCCCATCCGAGCCTCGTCGCGCATGAACGCCGACCACGCCGAGCGGGCATGTTCGCGTCGGCATACACGCGCGGGCTGGTCGCGATCCGTTCGACGAGCGGTCCGAGCTCGGACGACAGCGTGCCCATCCAGCGGTGACGATCGATCTCGGCCGGATCTCCGTGATCGGCTCCTTCGCCGCCTTCGCGCCTGGCGCCTTGGCCTGCCGCACTCAGAGTCGGCCACCAGCGCCTCGCGCTTGTGCATCAGGCTTCCTGCGCGCGCGGCGGTTGTGCTCGAGCCCGACGGCGTATTCGCAGAACAGCGGAAACGCGATCGTCGAGTCGCAGTAGGCGACGACGGTGTCGGGCAGCACGCCGGGATTCACCTTGCCCCAGCTGACGGCCTCGGCCGGCGTCGCGCCCGACAGCCCGCCCCACACCACCTGGTCGGTCGTGATCTGGATGAAGTAGTCGTTGCCGCCCTTGGGGATGCCGTAGACCTCCCAGAGCGTCGGCTGCCCCTGCAGGTAGAAGTTCTTCGGCGAGCCGCCGCCGAGGATCACGCAGCCGTTCTGCTTGCCCGGCGAGGATGATCGCGCAGACCTCGTTGACGTCCTGGTTCGGATCGATCATCAGCGTGCTGCCGTTCATCAGCTCGTGGTACGCGATGTTCATGCCGATCGAGCTGTCGCCGGGCGACGAGGTGTAGATCGGCACGCCGACTGCGCGGCCGCGCGCGACGACCGAGTACTCGTCGCAGCCCGGGTTGCGCTCGAGCAGGTCCAGCCCGAGCCGGTAGTGGAACTCGGCGGTCGACACCGGGCCGCTCATGCCCGAGCGGACGAGGAAATCGCGGATGTAGGCGTCGGTCTCGAGCAGCACGGTCGCCGGAAACAGCACGTCGTAGATGCGGATGACGCCCTGCTCGCATAGAGCTCGACGTCGTCGAGGAACGGCGAGCCGCGGTGCAGCGTGAAGTTCAGCGCGTAGTGCAGGTCGTGATAGAGATTCGCGCCGGTGCTGATCATGAAATCGATCGAGGCCGCGCTCCATCAGCTCGATGACGCAGCCGCCGAGGCCGGCCGGGCGTCATGCGCGCCGGCGACGGTCAGCCCGATCGTCGTGTCGTTCTTCGGGCGCGCAGCATCTTGTCGGCGAAGATGTGGCAGGCTTCCGAGAGGCGGCCGGCGTTGAAGGCCTGGAACCCGCCGTCGATGAGCTGCCGGACGTCCGGCGCTGCCCTGTCGGCCGGTAGTAGCGAATCTGCTTTCCCTGGAGAAAGTGACCTGGGCCGTGGCCCGGCGACCCGGGCGCTCTGTGGGGCATGACAGAGAATAACAATCATCGACGTGAATACGTTCCTTGACAGCAGACGCCCTGGGGAGCGACTGTAAGTCGTCTCCGCGTCATTTCAGGATGATGACCGACACGAACCCGCTGCTGCATTTGGCTGGTCGGCGGCGGCCGTCGCCGTCGCTGGCGCTCCTGGCGGCGTGGGTGATGCTGCGCGGGCGGCCGATGGCCGGCGACCACGTGTTCCGGGCGAAGCCGCTGGAGCCGGGGAACCACCTGTTTCCGACGCAGGTGGCGATCACGCCGACGAGCGTCGTGCACTACACGCCGCGAGTGGATCGGACGGCGGGAGCAGTCGATCCACATGGCGCACGTGGCGTCGGTGGAGATCGACACGAACCTGTTCTTCTCGAACGTCGTGATCGAAACCAGCGGCGGATCGGAACCCGGTGCGATGCCACGGCCACCGGAAGCGTGACGCGGTGGAAATGAAGCGGCTGATCAACCAGTTCCAGTCCGAGTACTTCGGCCACCCGGCGGGACAGTCAAGCGCGAATGTCTAACGCCGACAACCTGGCCACGCCGGCGCGCGCGATCCCGCGGAGTTCACCGCGCAAGTTCCAGGACCTCGTGCAGTCGCCGCTGCGCGCCGGGATCCTGCGCGTTCATGTGCGCGCGGCCCGGAGGAGACCTTCGACGTCGAGGCGCTGATGCAGACGTTCGGCCGCATGCGGCTCGACGTCGAGAACTGCGTCCGCGAGCTGGTCGACGTTCGGCATCGCGAAGAAGATCCGCCGGGCCCGGCGCGCCGCGCTACGGCTTCGTGCCAGCCCGAAGCGACGTCGTCCACGACCTGCTCGACGAGTTCCTCGAGCGGCGCGCGACGGTCAGCAGCGAGGATCAGCTCGCCCGTCGGTCCAGCGCTTCCGCGAGATGATCGGCCGCGACGAGAAGATGCTGGTCATCTTCGAGTGGATCCGCACCGGCGGCGAAGTCGGACATCTCGGTGCTGATCCTCGGTCCGACCGGATCGGGCAAGGAGCTCGTGGCGCGGATGATCCACGAGCTGAGCCGCCGCGGCACGCACCGCTTCCAGGCGGTGAACTGCGCCGCGCTGCCCGACACGCTGTTCGAGTCGGAAATCTTCGGCTACGAGAAGGGCGCGTTCACCGGCGCGCACGACCGCAAGCCGGGCCGCCTCGAGCTGGCCGAACAACGGCACGCTGTTCCTCGACGAGATCGGCGACATGTCGCTCATCGCGCAGGCCAAGCTGCTGCGCGTGCTCGAAGAGCGGCGGTTCGAGCGCCTCGGCGGCAACACGTCGATCGAGGTGAACTTCCGCCTGATCTCGGCGACCAACCGGCCGCTCGACGCAGTTCGTCCGCGACAGCGCGGTTCCGCGAAGATCTCTACTACCGCGTCAACGCGTTCTCGATCCGGCTGCCGTCGCTGCGCGGAGCGCTCGAGCGACATCCCGGTCCTCGCGCAGCGCTTCCTCGCGCGCTACTGCGCGGCGAACGGCCTGCCGCTCGACGGCAAGAGCGTTCGCGCGAGAAGCGCGTCCGATCTGCTGATGCAGTACCACTGGCCGGGCAACATCCGCGAGCTCGAGAGCACGGTCTCGCGCGCGGCGCTGTCGTCGCCCGGGCGCGTCGATCCGCGCCGGCCGACATCGAGTTCCTCCACGCGACCGAAACGCCGGCCGAAGCGTCGCGCGATCGCCTGCCCTCGCTGCGCCGACGCCGAACGCGCCCACATCGCGCGCGTGCTCGAGAGCGTGTCAACTGGAACAAGAAGCAGGCGGCGGCGGTGCTCGAGATCAGCCGCGGCACGCTCTATCGGAAGATCGTCGAATACGGCCTCGAAGAGGCGCCGCCCGCGTCTCGAAACAGAACAACCAAGCACCGACAAAGCCGTGATTTTGGAACACCGGTCAGTGCTCTACAGTCAAAGGACTTAGCCGCCAGATTCGCAATCGGTGTGTCCGAGACGGCACACGACAGTGAATCCCGTTCCTGCACGATCCTGCTTGGAGGCCGTCCAAGTCACGATCTCGTAACTACCTGTACCTGACAGCCTTTACGGTTTCGTTACACGAATGATGCTGACCGGCAGACGGATTGCACGTGCGAGATCCTCTCGGGCATGGTGCCCGTACCCTGCGAAATGGTTCGACGTCTCCTCATCGCTCGGCGCTGCTTCTGACGTCGCTGGCGCCGGCGGCCTGGGCCGCGCCGCGTCCGGACGCCGATAACGCGAAGCTCGATCGCGAGCTGCGGCAGCGCGCGCCGCGCCTCGCGGGCACTCGCGCGTCATCCTCCGCCTGAAGCCGGGCGTCTCGGCCGACGCCGCGGGCCTCGCCATCCGGGGACTTCGCGGCACCGTCGGACGGCGCCTCGCGTTCGGCCGCGGCCAGGTCGCGGACGTGCCCGACTACGGCGCTCGACGCGCTCGCCCGCCTCCCGGGCGTCGACGGCGTCAGCCTCGACCGCCGCAGTCCACGGGACGCTGGAGCGGACCGGCGCGACGATCGGCGCCACCTGCGTCCAGGACACGCTCGGCCTCGACGGCACCGGCGTCGGCGTCGCGGTCATCGACTCCGGCGTGGCCAACTGGCACGACGACCTCGGCTCCAACCGCGTCACCCGGTTCGTCGACTTCGTCAATTTCCAGTCCGCCGCCTACGACGACTACGGCCACGGCACGCACGTCGCCGGCATCATCGCGGGCAACGGCCACGACTCGGGCGGCCGCCGCCGCGGCATCGCGCCGGGCGCCACGCTGCTCGTCGAGAAGGTGCTCGACGGCGTCGGGCCAGGGCTACATCAGCAACGTCATCGCCGCGATCGACTACGCCATCGCGAACAAGGACGCGCTGCACCTGCGCGTCGTCAACCTCTCGGTCGCCGCCGGCGTCTACGAGTCGTACACACCGACCCGCTGACGCTCGCCGCCAAGCGCGCCGTCGACGCGGGCCTCGTCGTCGTCTCGGCGGCCGGCAATCTCGGCAGGGCCGCGAACGGCCAGCGCGCAGTGCGGCGCGATCGGCGCGCCGGGCAACGCGCCCTGGGTCATCACGGTCGGCGCCTCCAGCCACAACGGCACGGTCGATCGCTCCGACGACACGGTGGCCGGCTTCAGCTCGCGCGGCCCGAGCCGCGATCGACTTCCAGGCCAAGCCGGACCTCGTCGCGCCCGGCGTCGGCATCGAGTCGCTCGCCGAGGCCGGCAGCACGCTGTTCAACACCAAGCCGCTGATGCGGCTGTGGGGCACGGTGCAGACCGCGAACGAGCCGTACCTCTCGCTGAGCGGCACCAGCATGGCCTCGCCCGTCGTCAGCGGCACCATCGCGCTGATGCTGCAGGCGAACCCGGCGCTGACGCCGAACCTGGTGAAGGCGATCCTGCAGTTCACCGCGGAGTCGCGCGACGGCGACAACGCGCTGACGCAGGGGCGGGGTTCCTCAACGCGCGCGGCGCGGTCGAGCTCGCGCAGTCGCTCGCCGCGGGCGGCAGCCTGACGATCGGAGCCGCGGGCCGGCGGCGCCGGGCGGACTCGCCGAACCGGTCGCGGGCGACCGGCCGTCTGGAGCCGCCACGTGATCTGGGGCAACCACCGCGTCGGCGGCGGCCAGCTGCGCGCCGACGCCAACGCGTGGCGCACCGACGTGATGTGGGGCAGCGCCGTGACGCCGGAAGGCAGCCTGTCGGCGTGGCGCCGGACCGCGACGATGACAACATCGTCTGGGGCACGAGCGCACGGCGGCGCGATCGGACAACATCGTCTGGGGCACGGAGTGCGGCGGCGCCGACTGCGACAACATCGTCTGGGGCACCGCGGCGGGCCCGTTGACACCGACCCCTCGACGCGTCGGACAGGCTGCGACAACATCGTCTGGGGCACCGCGGACGCCGACGCAGCATCGTCTGGGGCACGGCGGACGACGCGACGACAACATCGTCTGGGGCACCGACGGTCTCGACGAGACCGACACATGTCTGTGGAGCGCGCCGCGATCCGCCGGCGAGTCGCGTCGTCACCGGTCACGGATCCAGCGCTGCGATGAAGATCCCTGCCGCTCGGCCGCGCGGATCTACGTCTGCGCCATCATCGCGAGCTGGCGCCGTCGCTGCTGCGTGGCGTTCTTCCCGACGCAGTTCGTCGGCAGCCCGCTGGCTGTTCCTCGACGCTGCTGCTGCTGTCGTCGATCACCTCGGTCTTCAAGGTGAACCTGCCGCTCGCGCGGCGGCTCGTCGACGATGTCGGTCGTCGTACGCGGTCGACTTCGCGTCGCTGCTGCTGCTCGGCCCGAACGAGACGATGATCGTCGCGGCGGCGAGCGCGTTCAGCCAGTGCACGTTCCGGATCAAGGAGCGCAACCCGATCCATCGCACGCTGTTCAGCATGGCGTGCCTGATCGTGACCGTGCAGGCCGCGGGCTCGTCTATCACTGGCTCGGCGGCGCAGCCGGGCATCGTCAACACGCTGGCGATCGCCAAGCCGCTCGTCGGCGCGGCGACCGCGTATTTCGTGTTCAACACGTTCACGGTGGCGACGGCGATCGCGCTGTCGATGCGGCAGCCGCTGCTCAAGGTCTGGCACGAGAACTTCCTGTGGAGCGCGCCGAGCTACTTCGTCGGCGCGCTGGCGGCCGCCGGCGTCGGCTGGATGATGACGCTCGCCGAACCAGTGGGTGGCGCTGCTGCTCGCGTTCGCTGCGCGCCGGTCTATCTCGACCTATCACGAGCTACAAGGTCTACCTCGGGCGGGTCGAGGACGAGCGGCGCCACACGCAGGAGATGGCGGATCTGCACCTGGCGACGATCGAAGCGCTGGCGCTCGCGATCGACGCCAAGGATCAGACCGTCGCAGCTCGCACATCCGCCGCGTGCAGCTCTACGCCGCGGCGCTCGCGCGCGCGCTCGGGCATGAGCGAGAACGAGATCCAGGGCGTGAAGACCGCGGCGCTGCTGCACGACATCGGCAAGCTCGCCGTGCCCGAGCACATCCTGTCGAAGCCCGGTCCGCTGACGCCGGAAGAGTTCCAGAAGATCCGCGCCCATCCGAAGGTCGGCGCCGACATCGTCAGCTCGGTGCCGTTCCCGTATCCCGGTGGCGCCGCTCATCCTGAGCCACCACGAGCGCTGGGACGGCAAGGGCTATCCGGCGGGGCTCGAAGGGCGAGGAGATCCCGCTCGGCGCGCGCATCCTGTCGGTCGTCGACTACTTCGACGCGCTGATGGCGGAGCGGCCGTATCACAAGGCGATGACGCTCCGACGCGCGCGATCGGCCTGCTGCAGCAGGAAGCGGGCAAGGGGCTCGACCCGCAGGTCGTGCAGCCGTTCATCGAGCTGCTGCCGGCGCTGCAGGCCGAGGCGGCTGCAGCTCGATCAGAACGCCGCGCGGCGCGGCGCGCCGAGGAGCCAGACGCGCGCAGGGCGCAGCCGGCGACGGGCTCGCGCCCGAGCTGTCGAAGAAGAACGTCTTCGAGGACATCGCGCTCGCGCACCGCGAGATCTACGCGCTCTACGAGATCGCGCAGGCGATGGGCACCAGCCTCGGCGTCGTCGGACACGATGGCGCTCATCTCGGCGAAGCTGACGCAACCTCGTGCCGTTCGCGTGCGCCGCGCTGTTCCTCTACGACGAGGAGACGGAAACGCTGCGCTGCCGCTTCGCGACGGGCACCGACGCCGACGTCATCCAGCAGGTCGCCGTCCACAGCGGCGAAGGGCTGACCGGCTGGGTCGCGCGCAACCGCCGGCCGCTCGTCAACGCGCGGCCGAGCGCGGACCTCGAGGCGGCCGGCCTCACCATCTGCACGACGACGCTGCAGTCGGCGCTGGTCTGCCCGCTGATGTTCAACGAGCGGTTCATCGGCACGCTGTCGGTCTATCACACCGACGCGGCGTTCTACCGCGACGATCACCGCCGGCTGCTCGATCGCGTGTCGGAGCAGGCGGCGCGCCGTCATCAACAACTCGATGCTGTTCGAGCAGACGCAGGAAGACTCGCTGACCGACCCGCTCACCGGGCCTGCCGAACACGCGCTTCCTGTTCATGCACCTCACGCGCGAGCTCGCGCGCGCCGAGCGCCTGAAGTCCGAGGTCTCGCTGATGGTCATGGACCTCGACAACTTCAAGGAGATCAACGACAACCACGGCCACCACGTCGGCGACCGCGCGCTGTGCGAGGTCGCGCGCGTGCTGCGCGCGGCGATCCGCCCGTACGACATCTGCGTCCGCTACGCCGGCGACGAGTTCATCGTCGTGCTGTCGGGCTGCGGCGCCGACGAGGCGGAGCACAAGCGCGCAGGAGCTGCAGAAGAGCATCGACGACGTCGTACTTCGAGGCGCGGCCCGGGCAAGCGGCTGCAGCTCGGCATCAGCGTCCGGCGCGGCCGTGTTCCCGCAGGACGGGCGAGTCGTACGAGGCGCTGCTCGCTACGGCCGACAGCCGGATGTATCAGGACAAGTCCCGCCGCAAGCGCGCACGTGCCGCGAGGCCGGTCGCGCCGGCGCGCGCTCGCTCCCTGGCAGCGGGCTCTTCCCGAGCTTACTGACCTCGACATCCAGCGCGCGGCTGCTGGGATTCTAGCAGCCGCCAGGCTTCCGGCTTCCGGCTTCCGGCTGACCGGCTTGACAGTAAACTGAGGCGGTGAAGGTCCGCCTGTTGTCGAACGAGCGGCCGAGGACGCCGACGACGCGACGGATCCGCGTCCCCGATGGCGCTGCTTTCTTCCTATCGAGCGGGCCAGGCGGCGTCGCTCGCGGCGGGCGGCGCTCCGACGCCGTACTCCATTGCGCTCTGCCCCGGCCGAAACCGCCGCAGCACGGATGGCTCGAATTTCTGTCAAGGTCGACGGCTCGAACCGATTCGGCGCCATCGTCGATCGTCTCGCAACCACGCGCGCGCGTCGAGCTCACGGGGCCAGCCGGCGCGTTCACGCTGGAGCGCGTGCCGGACGACAGGCCCCTGCTCTTCATCGCCGGCGGCACCGGGCATCGCACCGATGCGCTCCGATGATTCGCGAAGCGACTCCCGATGCGGCGCGGCGCACGCCTGTCGCTCGTCTATTCGCTCGCGTACGCCGGATGAGTTCGCGTACCTGCGGAGAGCTGAGCGAACTCGCCGTCAGAAGGCCGGCCTGCAGCTCGACGCTCACGCTCGACAGGGAACGCCAACGACTGGACCCACGCCCGCGGCCGCACCGCGGCCGGCGCACCTCGCCGAGCTGCGTGTCAGCCGGCGACGGCGCGCGTTTCGTTTGCGGTCCGCCGGGCGATGGTCGCCGAGTTGCCTGCCGAGCTCGCTCTCGCTCGGTCGTCACCCGCGACCGCGTCGTCACCGAGAACTGGTAGCCCGCGATTTCCAGCCGGAAGCCGGCAGCGATCTTCAGCCCCGACTTCCGACCGCCGCGGACGCCGGGGCACGCGCTTCGCGCGGCGCCGCCGCGCGATCGGCGTCGGTCTGCGACGGGCACCGGTGCCCGACAGCGTGACGATGCCGTTCAGCGTGGAGGCGTCGAGCCGCATCGCGGCCCGAGCGCGGGATCGGCGAGCAGCTCTGATCTTGACCTTCGTGCTGATCGTCAGGTCGTCGGCCGGACGCGAGGCGCACAGGCGGCGGGAGCAGCGCGGAACGAGCACGCAGAGTTCCGCCTGAAGGCGGACGCCATGAGTACGCCTCTGTAGTTTCCGCCTTCAGGCGGAACATTACATGCCGGTGGCGTGGTAGCCACCGTCGACCATCAGCACTTCCGCCGGTCACGCCGCGGCCGGCGTCGCTCAGCAGGAACATCGCGCGCGTCGGCGACCTCGCGCGGTGTCGACGCGTGCGGCGCAGCGGCGCGCGATCGCGATACACCTGCAGGATGCTCGAGAAGCCCGAGATGCCGCGACGCCGCGAGCGTCTTGATCGGGCCGGCCGAGATCGCGTTCACGCGGATGTTCTTCGGCCCGAGGTCGGCGGCCAGATAGCGGACCGACGACTCGAGCGCGGCCTTCGCGACGCCCATCACGTTGTAGTTCTGGAAGACGCGCTCGCTGCCGAGATACGTCAGCGTCAGGATGCTGCCGCCGCCGCGCCGCTCCATCAGCGGCAGCGCGCCGCGCGCGAGCGCGATGAGCGAATAGCGCGCTGATGTCGAGCGCCGTCCGGAAGCCGTCGCGCGACGTCTGCGACGAACGGCTTCGACAGATCCTCGCGCGGCGCGAACGCCGCGCCGTGGACGACGAAAGTCGAGGCCGCCGAACTTCTGCGTCGATCGCCGTCGAACACCGCGCGCGATCTGCGCGTCGTCGGTGACGTCGCAGCGGCAGGAGCAGCGGATCGGCGAAGCCTTCGGCGCCAGCTCGCGGACGTTCTCCTCGAGCCGCTCGTCCTGATAGGTGAGCGCCAGCCGCGCGCCCGCCGCCGACGCCGCCTGCGCGATCGCCCACGCGATCGACCGCTTGTTGGCGACGCCGACGATGAGACCGGTCTTGCCTGCTGAGAGAAGACATCGACCGTGAACGTTACCAGCTTGCCGAGCTTGCAGCTGCCAGCTCGCTGCGGCTGCGACTAGCTGCGATCGCTGCTGGACTCGACCGCAGACCGTTAGTCGTCCGCGCTGTGCGTCCGCCGCCGCCGTGACGCGGCTGGTTGCCGCCCCGCCGGGACCGCGGCCGAAGCCCTGGCCTGCGCCGCGGCCGCCGCCGCCGCCGCCGCCCGCCGCGATGCGGCACCACGCGGCCGAAGCGCTGGCCGTTGCTGCTGCCGCCACCCGCCGCCGCACGCCGCCGCCGCGGAAGTGCGCCGTTGCCGCGGCCGGTGGTTCTGGCGGATCGGTGAAGTCGGGCGCCTGGCGCTCGAGCTTCAGTCCTTCGACGCGCGGCAGCTGCGCGCGGATCAGCGGACGATGCACGGGCCGTCGTCCGATGGGCTGCGGCGGCATCGTCCGGGTCCGTCGTCGTCAGCTGAGGCGGTCATCGGTCGCTGCGGTCTGCGCAGTGCGATCGACGTCGGCGACGGCCTCGATCGGCTCGGCGGCTGGTCGTGTTCAGGTCGTCGATCGCGTCGGCCATGTCAGGCTCCGCGGATGCGGCGGCGCGTTTCCGGATCGGTGATGCCCGGCGAGCACTTGCTGGTACGAGCCGCCCGTCGTTTCCGCCTTCTTGCGGCGTGGCGCCTTGCCGCCCTTGTAGACGTGCTCGGCATCGCAGGTCGTGCAGCGCGTCTGCTTGACGTCTTCCTCGACCATCGCCACGACGCGCGTGGTTGGTCACGCGCCGCTCGCGCGGACAGTAGTCGTCCAAAATGTCACCGAGACGCAGCCGGCGCTGCTCCATTTACTCCTCCCGAATTGTCCTGAAGAAAGGCTTGGAATAGACGCGTCTTGCAGGTGTAGGGCCAAGTCTAGCAGACGCACCAGCCAAGCGCAAACAATGACCGACGTCTACTTCCCGCCGGCTGTCGATCCACGCCAGCGCCGCCTCGAGCGTGGCGTCGCGTCCCTCCAGGAGCGACGCGCGCGTGAGCGCGACTGGCACGTCGGGCACGACGCCGCGCCCTTCGATGCGAACGCCCGTGCCCGTGACGAAGTCTCCCCAGGCGTGGATGAGGACGTCGCCGTTCGGCAGCCTGTCGAACAAGCGCCGGCAGCGCCTGCCCCATCGACGTCTGGCCGAACACGCGCGCGCGGCCGAGCGACTGCATGCCGCCGGCGAAGCATTCCGACGCGCTGCCCGTCATCCCGTCGACGAGGATCGCGACCGGACCGGCGAAGGGCTCGACGCGCTGCCCTGCCGCGTTCACGAGGCGCGGGTTCGCGTTGAAACTGAGCGGCTCGTCCGACTTCGGGTCTTCATCACGCCGAGCGTGGCGCGCTTGGGCGTGAAGTGCCCGCGATGCCCATGATCATCGCGGCCAGCCCGCCGGGATTGCCGCGCAGATCGATCACGATGCCGTCGGCGCCGTCGGACACTCGTCCATCGGCGCTCTGGAACTCGCGGATCGACCGCCGCCATCCAGACGTTGAACGCCGATGACGCCGGCCTTGTCCCGCCGCCGGCGTCGGCTTCAGCGACGAGGACACGCGCACGAACATCGTCGGCAGGCTGCCGACCGTGACGGGCTCGCCGCGCTCGCCTTTGCGCTCGATCGACTTCGTCTCACCGTCGCGCCGGCGCCGGTCGTCGAACGTGACGTCGACGGTGGAGCCGGCACGGCCCGCGCAGGCGCGTGCACCGCGAGCGCGCCAGCGTCTCGACTGCGCGAGGCGCGCGCGGCATGCTCGTCGGTGATGCCCGCGCAGAATCGCCGATGACCGGCGTGCCGCCGATCGACCTGACGATCCATCCCGGCATGCACGCCGGCGGCCGCGGCCGCGCCGTCGGGATCGACCGACGACGACGACGAGCTGCGCGATCGATGAGCCGCGACGTCGAACCCGGGCTGCCCGCCGAGATCGACTGCTGGTCCGCTGGGCGCGTCGGGCGTCGCCGGGATGACGGCGAAGTGCGAGAGGCCGAGCCGGCCCGAGCATGTCGCGCGAGCACCGCGCGAAGCTCGCCCGGCGTGCGTCGCGGCGACAGCCTTGGGCCGCAGTTCGCTGCTGACGCGATCCCACGCGGCGCGACGTCGAAGCGCGGGATCGAAGTGCGAATCTCGCGGACGATCTTCCAGACCGCGTCGAACGTCTCGGCCGCCTTGTAGCACCTCGGCGCCGGCGCGACGCCGGGCGACGCCGGCGCAGCCGACGAGCACCGCCGGCGCGCGGCGCCGTGCTTCACTTGATGAGCGCCTTGATCGACCGCCGGCGGCTCGAACACGGACGGATCGACCGTTGTCGTATCCTGACCGACGGTCGAGCGTGATCTTCTGCTCGATGCCCATGATCTTCTGCGTGATCACCTGGTCGCCTGCGTGAGCTTGCCGAATTTCTTGTAGCCGCTCTCGATGCTTGAGTCACCGTCATCGACCCCATCTGGCGTCTCGCGCGGTGTTCGATGCTGCCCGCGCGGAGTCCGGTGGCGACGTCGTAGAAGTCGAAGTCCTCGCCGCCGTCGGTGCGCTTGACGCTGACCTTGTAGCACGTCGCGGCCGTCGAACGTCGTCTTCTCGATGCGTCTTCAGCCGTGTACTTCTTCGGATCGCGCAGCTCGCTGTAGAAGTCGGCGTCGAGTTTCGCCTGCTCGAGCTCCTTCCCGCTCTTCGGCGTGCGGGCCCGGTCATCGGGCCGACGACCACGCCGAAGCGCGCGTGCCGTCGAAGCCGTCGGCACCGACCATCGCCGATCCCCGCACGATGGACGCCTTCGCCGAAGAACGCGGTCGGGCGCGGCGCCGTAGCACCTCGACCGGGACCGCTCATGCACGGACGCCGGCACCGACAGCGTGCCCGTCGCGTGCATCGACTTGAGGCGCGAGGATCGCCGCCAGCGGCCGCCGATGGCGGCGACGTCGCGCCAGGTCGACGAAGCTCGCGTCGGGCAGTCGCGGCACCTGTCGGCGCCGCGGACGGGCGCCTCGGCCGGCGCCGCACTTCGCCGGGGCCTGCGCGTACAGCGGCGCCGGACAGCAGCGCCGCCAGCGCCTGCGACTCTCACCAGCATTGACAGGAGCTCCTGATGGGGGCGGGAGCGCACGCACCAGTGTAGCGCAAGTCACGCTCTATTCCTGGAGCACGCGGTGGACGAACGACACCGCGATCGACCCCTCGCCCACGGCCGAGGCGACCCGGCGCTTGACGCTGCCCGGCCCGGACGTCGCCGACGGCGAACACGCGCCGGGCAGGCTCGTCTCCAGCCGGGTGCGGCGATCCGTCGCCCGCGGCCACTTTCCGCCGTCACGCAGGTCCTCGCGCCGTGAGATCCGGGCCCGTGCATTGATGAACCCTTTCGCGTCGAGCGCCAGGCACCCGTCCAGCCGAGCGCGGTGTTCGGCACCGCCCCCATCATGACGAGACGACGTGCCGGATGGCGGAGCGCGACCTCGACGCGACCCGCTTCCGTCGCGCCACGAGACGTGCTGCTCAGGTGCTCCTGCCCCCGTCGAGCGCCACGACCTCGGTGCGCGTGGTACGCGAGCTCGATCGACGGGTGCTCCTCGATGCGGCGGATGAGATGAACGCGACGTCGACGCCGCCCGGTCCGGTCGCGCGCACGAGGAAACGCATGGCACGCGACGCGCGGCCCCTGCGCCAGAAACACCGCCGCCTGTCCCGACCGAGTTGCCGCCCCCGATGACGACGACGTCCTCGCCGCCTGCAGAGCTCGCCGCCCCATCGCGCGTCGCGCCGAAAGAAGCCACGCCGGCGTTCAGCAATACGTAACTGAACGAAGTACTACC
>ERZ1370068.9489-contig-8264_pt1 | contig 46563 bp, 79 predicted proteins | sample MGYA00561227_ERZ1370068 | MGnify/ENA primary metagenome ERZ1370068 (study PRJEB38410, sample SAMEA6850437) | metagenome | study: Metagenomic assessment of the ecological functions of the soil: analysis of the soil microbiota associated with the... | reverse complement strand
GAGGAATGCTGGCCAGGGGAATTCCGGCAACCAGGAATATCAAACACGTTCCTCATCCCCCAGCCCATCAGGACGAACTGACGGTAACCGAAGCGATGGAGGTGTTGCGCCGCCGGCAGCTGAAACACCGTCATTAATGGCGTAAAGGCGGCGATAATGCCAAGGGTGGTGGATGACGGCCCCGAGCGACTTCGCGTAGACAATAATCGGCGCTCCCATCATGATTTGAAAGGAAATCGCGTTAAATAAAGCTAAACCAGTGAAGCGTTAAACGAACCTCGAGGAAGCACAGTCTTCACGAGAGGACCGTCACCATAGCTCATCTCAAGCAATTCGCCAGCGGCGGGCCAGAGTCCTTCGCGTAAAGATCCCGCAACGCAGAGTCGCTCCTGCACCCGTGATTCCGTCATGATGTGGCGGTGGTGTCCCACCGCCGACAAATACCCTCGGCGATCAGGACATCGCGCTACAATGAACACCCTCGACCGTGGGGGCACTCTAACCGCCCTCACTCGCTTCGGCTGCGCGTGGGGCAGGTGCCTAGGGAGTTACGCTCTTTCGCGCGCGTGGGGAAAGAGAATCACGTCACGGATGCTTTCGGCGCCGGTAAGCATCATGACCAAGCGATCGATGCCGATGCCGATCCTGCCGGCCGGCGGCATCCCGTATTCGAGTGCCCGCAGGAAATCTTCATCCAACTTTTGCGTTTCGCCACCGCTTTGGTGCTCGAGGCGCGACCGCTGCAAATCAGGATCGTTCAGCTCCGAATAACCTGGAGATATTTCCTGCCCGTTAATGACGAGTTCGTAAACATCGACCACCGCATCATCCGAGGTGTTCTGCTTCGCGAGAGGCACAAGCTCTTTCGGGCAATGGGTGACGAACAAAGGATCGATGGTTTTTTCTTCAATCAAGCTTCTCGAAGAGATGCTGAGTCACCTCAAAGTCCTCGACGCAGTGACTAACGTCCAAATCGAGACGCCCGCAAAGCTGCCGCCGTTCCTCCGAAGAAAGTTCATACCATTCGGGCACCACTGCAGCGGATAAGGTCCGCGTACCTGGCGCGCTTCCACGGGCGCGTAAGATCGATGCGTCTCTTCACGTTTCCCTCAGCGTCCTTGTGTTCAATCATCAACCCCCGCAGGCCGTCTGCGCCAGGTGCGAGATCAGATCCTCCACCAATGCGGCCATCATTTCAAAATCGGCGAACGCCCAGTAGGCCTCCAACATGGTGAACTCTGGATTGTGGCGACGCGAAATTCCCTCGTTTCGGAAGTTGCGGTTCAGCTCGAAGACCTTGGTAAGGCCAGCGACGAGTAAGCGCTTGAGGTAGAGCTCCGGGGCAATACGAAGGTAGAGGTCCATGCCGAGGGCATTGTGATGCGTCTTGAATGGCTGTGCCGCGGCGCCACCGGCGATTGGCTGCATCATTGGCGTTTCGACTTCCACGAATCCCCGGTGTTCGAGAAATCGCCGAATTTCCCGAACGATCAGCGACGCGCTTACGAAACACATCGCGCGATTGCTGATTCGCAATCAGGTCCAGATAACGCTGGCGATATTTTGTCTCGGGATCCTGCACGCCGTGCCACTTTTCCGGCAACGGCCGCAGCGACTTGAAAGAACCGCAGCTTCTTGACGCGGATGGTGCGCTCGCCCGTTTTGGTCAAGAAATACTTTCCCTCCACCCCGATCCAGTCTCCGATATCGAGCTGCTTGAAGATCCCGAAAGCTTCCTCACCAATCTCCTTGGGATGAACAAATATCTGTATCCGGCCGGAAAAGTCGGAGATGATCGGAGGAAGTGACTTTTGCCCATGTCGCGGTGAGCGGTGATCCGCCCGGCGGCGCGCATCGGCTTGACCTTCGCCGAACTCATCCACGACTTTCTCAATCGGACCCTCGACGTCGAACCTCTGGCCGATAAGGTGCCACGCCTTGAGCGCGCGCAAGGCGTCGAGTTTGTTGCCGGCGAACAGCGAGCAAGTCAGATGGCGGGATCCATCGCTTGATGTCTCAGCCAAGCGGCGCCGCACTTGGCAACCCCAGCCTCTCAAAAGCTGAAGCCGGCAATTTTCCCGGTTGTCAAACCGACGAGTCCGCATACGTTTTCGGCCATGTGTCGTTCGTTTCGCGCGCCTGGCGTGCGTCCTCTTGTTGCTGTCGCTACCGCGCCGAGGCCGCGCGGGTCGCCGAAAGTCTGGTCCGCGTTCAGGCGACTTCACAGGACCCGAACTATCGCGCCCCGTGGAGCGCGGGAGAGGTCGCCAGCGGCGTGGGAGCAGGTTTCATCATCACTGGGAACAGGATCATGACGCAACGCGCATGTCGTCAGCAACGCGCGCTTCCTGGCGGTCTCCGAAGGAGGGAGATCCCAAAGCCCTATCCGGCACGAGTCTTACACATCGCGCACGACTGCGATCTCGCGTTGCTCACCGTCGACAACCCGAATTTTTTCACGAACACGGCTGCTCTGCATTTCGGAGGCATTCCGGCAATCGAGAGCACCGTCTCTGTCTATGGCTATCCCATCGGGGGTGACCGGCTTTCAGTGACTCGCGGAGTCGTCTCGCGAATTGATTTCCAGACGTATTCGCACTCGGGAGTAGATTCGCATCTGACCGTGCAGATCGATGCGGCCATAAACCCTGGCAACAGTGGTGGACCGGTCCTTCAGGATGGGCAAGGTGGTCGGCGTCGCCTTTCAAGGCTACAGCGGCGATGTCGCGCAGAACGTTGGCTACATGATTCCAACGCCCGTCATCCATCGGTTCCTGAAGGATGTTGAGGATGGGCATTACGACCGCTACATGGATCTCACCATTCGCTATCATCCGCTGCATAACCCGGCGATGCGCCGAGCTCTTGGGACTCACCGATGGTGACTCCGGAGTCTTCGTCGGCAAGCGTCTACGGGGGCGGCGTGTCCGAGGGACGCCTGCAGACCTGGCGATGTGTTGCTGGCGATCGACGGTCTGCCCGATCGCCAGTGATGGCAACGGTCACCATGGACGGCGAGCCCGGTCGAAATGGCTGAGGTCGTCGAGCGCAAGTTCAAAGGGGACAAGGTAGCGAGTTCGAAGGTTCTTCGCGATGGGAACAGAGCTCATTGTTACGATTCCGCTGACGCACTGCGTGGCCGTTTTCCATGCAAGCGCAATGCTTATAACGAAAAGCCACGGTTTGTTGTCTTCGGCGGGCTGGTCTTCCAACCGGTCGACGCCAACTTCATGTCCGAACACAATCCGGATGATCTGCGCCTGCACTTTCTATTTTGATAATTTCATTTCCCGATAACATCTATCGGGAGCGGCGAGGAGATCGTCGTTCTCAGCAACGTCCTGGCGGATCCAGTCAACGCCTACGCCTCCGAGTTCCGCTACGAGATTGTTGATAAGATCAACGACCAAAAGATTCAGCGCATCGACGACGTCGCCGAGGCATTTAAGAAACCCTGCCGATTACTATGTGATCGATGATGGTTGGGAAAGGGCCGCCCGCTTGTTCTTGAGCGCAAGGCCGTGGAGGAAGCGCGCGATCGCATCAGCGCGCGCTACCAGGTTACTTCTCACGAAAATCTTCAGAAATGAGAATCCCGGCCGCTTTTCTGTTGCTGGTTTTCGCCGCTGTCAGCCGTTCGCGGTGAAGCTGCCCTCCCCGAGAGCCTCAGACGGCCGTGGGTCCGGTGAGCAGCAATTCGCTTGGTCCGCGTGAACTCGACAAACCAGGCATTCGATTTCTTCCGTCCCGTGGACAAAAAAGGCTCCGTTTCTGCGCCGCGGGCTGGGCGTCGTCCTGCCAGGGAGGGCAGATTCTCGTCACGGCGGAGCTCGTGGCAAACCGGACCTACGTGGAGCTCGAGAAGGCCGGCCTCGGCGTGAAAAGTCTCCCGCCGAGATTATTGTCGTCGATTACGACTGCAATCTGGCGCTGCATCAGGCCCGCCGACTCCGACCTTCTTGAAGGACGCCAAGCCACTCGCAACTCGACTCCGGTGCGAGCGTCGGGTGACAAGGCTTCATCTTGCAACTCGAATCCAACGGGCAGATACGCAGATACGCCCGGGCGTCATCACGACCATCACGGTCGCCGGCTATCCCCTCGATCATTTGGCTTTGTTGACGTATCCGCATCAGCGCTCCGCTTCAGAACCGCGAAGGTAGCTTTACCATTCCGGCGATGCGCGATGGACGGTTGCTTGGTCTCCTCATGCGGTATGACTCTCGCAGCCAGACGGCGGACGTAATTGCCCGCGCCGGTGATTTCCCACTTTCTCGACGATGCGAAACTCGGAAGCTATCCCGGCTTTCCTCGAGCTGGCCTGGCCTTCGCCGCTACCCGCGATCCCGCAGTTTCGTCGCTACATCGGTCTCAAGGAGGACGGCGGTCTACATCACCGAAGTTCGACCTGGGAGCGCCGCCGAGAAGGCCGGCCTGCGCAAGGGAGATGTCATCCTCGCCGTAGCGGGCAAGCCCGTCGATCCGGATGGGAACTACGAAGAACCCGGCATTGGAAAGATTCCCTTCAGCCATATCACCAATACCCTTGCCACATGTGGGCGATACGGTGAATTTCTCGATTTTGCGAGACGGTAAGCGTGAGACCATTCCCGTCACCCTCACCAGCGTTCGACAACGAACCAAAGCATCAGCGATGCTTACGAATTTGATCGTCAACCGCGCTATCTGGTCCTCGGTGGCGTTGTCTTTCGAGAGCTCTCTCGACCGTATCTGCAAGAGTGGGGCGGAAACTGGATGAAGGACGCGCCGCAGCGTTTGGTTTATCTGGATGCCTTCCAGAACGAGCTTCCGCCTGACCGCGGCAAGATCGTGTTTCTGAGCCAAGTCTTCCCCACGCCGAACACGCTCGGCTATGAAAACCTGGAGCATCTTGTCGTCACTAAGGTGAACGGCGTGCCTATCAAGAGTCTCGACGATCTCGCCAAGGCTGCCAAATCGACCAAGGACGGCTATCCTCAAGATCGAGTTCGATGAGGATCCTTCCTTCATTTACCTGGATGCTCTCTGATAATGAGAAGAGCGGGACCCAGCTGATGCAAGACTATGGCATTCCCGCTCTGGAGAACTTAGAGCCGATTACAAAATAGCGTTTCAAATATTCGACCGTGAAGATTCTCGTTTGCGTCTCACGCCGCTTCGATCGTAAGGCACAGACCCTGGCGCTTGCGCCTTGCCTCGTTTACGTTGTGTGAATCGGTGAAATCCATGGAACTAAATCCCTTTCTCGAAGATCTGTGGCCAGTAATTCAATTCCCGTCGCCTCTCAACCATCATCCCTTGACTTAGCGGCGTCGAAAGCCGCTGTAGTCGCGAATGCGCTCCTCGAGTTCGCGGATTTTGATTCAAGCCGAGCAATCGTCTCTTCGGCATCGGTCAGCTTGCGACCTTTGTCGAGCAGAGCGTTCTCGAGTTCACGAATCCTTTGCTGAAGACTCATCCGAAGGCCTGCAACCTCGGCCGGGCTGAATCACCAGAGTGTCCATCGGAGATTGCTTCCGCCATGACCACCTGTGGCCCGCGTGATAGAAGGGCGCCTCGCCCAAAGTCGTTCGTTCGCCGGTCGTGCAATTGATCAAAGTGCGTCGCAGTAGTGATTTCGCCGAGCCGCTCAAACTCGAGCAGCGCTTCCGCAGTGGTGGGACCGTAAAGAACGTTCTCGCCTACGACGATCAACCAGTCCATCTCTGTTTCTGGGATCATCGGTGCTTTCGTCCAGATTATCTGATCAGTCGACAACATGTCTTGCGCGTTGACCTGGGCGGAGTGCGCCCATTCGCGAATCTTGTCAAACGGAACGGGTCCGAAAACATCACCGCTATCGTGCTTTCTCAGAAACCAATTTTCTGAACGTTCGATGGCCATGGCAGTTGGCGAGGAACTTTGCGATAGCTTCGCCGATTGGGCGAAAGATGACAAGGAACTTGCGCGCCGTAAGCGGGCGAGCGATGCATTGAAGGCTCGCCCTGCGGCAGAGAATCAGAACTATGAGCAAGACGTTGTTGGATAAAGTATGGGAGGCGCACGCAGTGCGCGAGTTGCCAAACGGAGCAACGCAGTTGCTGATTGGCACCCACCTTATACACGAAGTTACCAGTCCGCAGGCTTTTGGAATGCTCGGGACCTCGGCGTAAGGTGCTCTATCCTCAACGCACCTTTGCCACTGTCGATCATATCGTGCCAACCGATGAACGCGAGGAACCTTTTTCCGATCAACTCGCCGATGAAATGATCAAGGCGTTGCGGAAGAATTGCGAAGAATACGGCATCACCTTCTTTGATCTTCCGAGCGGCAAGCAAGGCATCGTCCATATCGTCGGGCCGGAACAGGGAATTACGCAGCCAGGAACCACCATTGCCTGCGGAGATTCTCACACTTCCACTCATGGAGCCTTCGGTGCGATCGCTTTCGGAATCGGCACGAGCCAGGTCCGCGATGTGCTGGCGACACAAACTATGGCCATACGGAAGCCAAAACTCCGCCGAATCAACGTCAATGGACGCTCTCGCCGGGTGCTCATGCCAAGGACGTCATTTTGCATATTATCCGGAAGCTCGGAGTCAATGGCGGACTCGGATTCGCGCTTGAGTATGCCGGAACCACATTTGAGGAATTTTCGCAGGAAGAACGAATGACCGTGTGCAACATGTCTATTGAGGGCGGAGCGCGCGCCGGATACGTCAATCCGGATGACACCACGTTTGCCTATCTCAAGGGCCGTCCCTACGCTCCCTCGGACGACGAATGGCCCGGGCGCCGTCGCGCGCTGGCGCGCTTTGCTTCCGATCCGGACGCAACCTACGACGACGTCGTCACTTATGAGGCAGCGGAAATCGGTCCAACGGTGACGTGGGGAATCAATCCAGGCCAGGCGATTTTCATTGATGAGACGGTGCCTCTCGCCGGAGGATCTGCCGGAAGGAGATCGGGCCACCGCTGAGGAGGCTCTGGCTCATATGCATCTGAAGGCGGGCAACCCTATCAAGGGGACCAAGGTCGATGTCGCCTTTCTGGGAAGCTTGCACCAATGCGCGCTTGAGCGATCTGACCGAAGTGGCGCGTCATCTGAAGGGACGCAAGGTCAAAAGCGGTGTCAAGGCCATCGTCGTCCCTGGCTCTCAAGGTGTTTCGCAGATCGCCGAGAAAATGGGCCTTTGCTGAAATCTTCCGGGATGCAGGCTTCGAATGGCGCGGTGCAGGATGCTCAATGTGCCTGGGCATGAATCCCGACAAGCTTGATTGGCGACCAGCTTTGCGCCAGCTCAAGCAATCGCAATTTCAAAGGCCGGCAAGGAAGCCCGACCGGTCGCACCGTGCTTGATGAGTCCGCTCATGGTAGCGGCTGCGGCCGTCACTGGGCGAAGATAACCGACGCGCGCGAGAGTCTTCAGCGTTGACTGAGGATTTTACGATGGCGCTAGAACAAATAACGCAAGTAACTGGCCGCGCGGTATATATACCTGGGGACGACATCGATACCGATCGCATTATTCCAGCGCGTTTCCTGAAATGCGTGACATTTCGATGGTCTTGGCTGAGTTTTGCCTTCTACGACGAGCGCAAGCATCTAGACGGCTCGGAGAGCGTCTCACCCGTTGAACGATCCGCGGTTCTTGGGCGCGAAGATCCTGCTGACGGGTTCCAACTTTGGCTGCGGGAGTTCACGCGAGCATGCCCACGCAGGCACTTTATCGCTTTGGCTTTCGCGCGATTCTGGCGGAGAGTTTCGCGGAAATTTTCTTCGGCAATTCGACGACGCTGGGAATGCCGTGTGTCGTCATGCGCCGACGACGATATTCGCGCTTTAGCGGGCCTTCGTCGAAGAAGACCCTGCAATCCTTGTCACTGTGGACCTCTTTGGAAAACAAGGTAACCGCTGCCGACATGGATTTTCGCGGCCGCACTGCCCGACCACGCGCGAGAGGCCCTCGTGCGCGGCAAATGGGACGCCATCGCCGAGCTCCTCGAAAACATTCCCGACGTTCAGCGCGTCGCAAGCGCCTTCCTTACTTCAAGGCGGGTTAAGAGCGTTCGTCGACCTGCGCCTTTCCCGCCGCACCTGAATCGGCTCGCCAACAGCCTTTGAATCGCGCTGTCGAGCGCTGGGAGGGACTAGGTCCATAGGCGTCCGTTTCCTCGGCGCGCCGCCCCAGGCTGCCGGGCTGATATGAGGCCTTCGCCTTTGGGGCGCTCGCGTCAGTCCCGGTCCGGCGCCGAGGGTTGCCCATTCGGCGCCTGGGGCCTGCGAGGACCGAGCCGCAACAGCATCTCGGCGAGCGCTGAAAGTGCCATCCAAACGGTGCAGACTCTGACCGCAGAGGTCGTCTTGTATGCTGCTGCAGCGGCGGCGTCCCGCCGCCGGAAGAAGCCTCTCTCGACCGTGAGGACACGGCCGCTACGAAACGGAGACTCATGAGTGCCATCGCTACGGAGCAGGTCAGCGTTTTCTGCCACGTGGCTAATGCTACGTTACGCCTCGGATGGCAATCGGGCGCTTGGCAGGAGACAGCGGAGAGCATAGATGAAAGCGCGTGATCGCTTTCCTCATCCGTCGCTCGATCGGGTTGGTGGCCGTGTTGTTCTGTGTGGTCACAATCACGTTCTTCCTCATCCGCCTTTCGCCCGGTGGACCATTTGATGCGGAGCGGAAGATTCCGCCGGCGATCGAAAAGCAGCTACTTGCCAAGCTACAAATTGGACGGTCCGCTTTGGCAGCAATACGCGGGCTATCTGGGCGATCTGGTGCGCGGCGACTTGCGCGACTCTACCGAAGTATCGCAATCGCAGTGTCGCTGAGATCCTGGCACAGACTCTTCCCGTCACGATGACTCTTGGCGTATTGGCGTTCGCATTAGCCGTGGCAGGCGGCACTGTTCTGGCGTCGCCGCGCTGCCGCCCACGGAACATGGAAGGATACGCTTGGCGATGCTCCTGGCGCTGGCGGCGATTTCGTTGCCAGCCTTTATCACCGGGCCTGTCCTTAATCTTAATCTTCAGTTTTTGGCTCCACTGGCTTCCTGTGGGCGGTTGGGGCAGCCCCAGCGCGGTTGTCCTGCCGGCGATCACACTCCGCAGCTCCCTCATGTGGCCTACATCGCGCGACCTGCTGCGCGGCAGCATGATGGAGACGCTTGGTCAGGACTTTATTCGGACCGCACGGGCCAAAGGCCTGGCCGAACGGTTGGTGCTCTACCGCCATGCCCTGCGAGTCGCAATCCTTCCAGTCGTTTCGTTCCTGGGTCCCTCTGGCGGCACATTTGCTGACAGGCTCGATCGTTGTCGAGACCATCTTCTACATTCCGGGCGCCGGTGGATTTTTGTGAACTCGATTCTGAATCGTGACGGGATTTCTTCTTGGCGGAGTGGTCATCGTCTATTGCACGATGCTCGTGCTCTTCAATCTCGCGGTGGACGTCATTTACACCTTGCTTCGACCGAAGGATCCGCCTCGATGCTTGATCAGAGAGCCGTCGGCAAAGTTCTGGAAAAATCCTGCAGCCCTCGCCTCGGTGGGAATACTCCTTGGTGATCAGCATAGGTGTCATTGCTCGGGCCGCTTCTGCTTCCCGCTGAGCTATGCGGAACCTGGGCCACTTTCATTCGCTCCTCCTTCCCCTTCAACACCCCTTCGGGACGGATCTCAATGGGCGTGACCTCCTCTACCGTGTGCTTGCAGGAGGTCGGATTTCGCTACTGGTGGGGTTGTGCGGCGCGTTCGTAAGCCTGTTCATCGGAGCCGCCTACGGACTGGTCGCCGGCTACTGCGGAGGAAGGCTCGACAATTTCATGATGCGGGTCGTCGACATCCTCTACTCGATCCCCAGACTCATCTTCATCCTTATCTGTATTAATGCGTTCAACTCTCAGCTCCAGGAATTCGCTTCGACCATCGGTTGGGATTGGCTGGTTACGTCCTCACGAATCGCCATTCTCATTCGTTTCCCTCGGTGTCATTGAATGGTTGACTCTCGCCAGGATTGTCCGCGGGCAAACGCTCGCGCTCAAGAGCCGCGCCTTCGTGATACTGCGGCAACTGCCTTGGGCCAATCTCATCGGTCGGATCATCTTGAAGCACTTCCTGCCAAACCTCGTCGGAGTCATCCTGATCTATCTAACCCTGACGATTCCGGCCGTGATCGTTGACGAATCGTTCCTGAGTTTCCTCGGGCTGGGAGTGCAAGCGCCTGCGGCGAGCTGGGGATCGCTGCTCGCTGACGGTGCCGCCGCACTCAATCCCATCTTCATTCGGTGGTGGCTGGTGGCTTTCCCGCGGCTGCGATGGCCGCTAACCTCTGCTGGCACTCAACTCCTTGGAGACGCCTTGAGAGACGCCTTTGATCCTCGTAGACTCGATTGATGACGCCGAGAGTCAGGAAAATGCTGAGACGTCGTCGGGCGCACTCACTGACTTGCGCTTGCGGGACGAATTTGCGAACGTCAGAGATGGCGAACCAAAGCTCGACTCTCCAGCATTCTCGCAAGCCCTGATTCTCACAATTAGTCCGCCGTTGCTGTCGATCGCGCGAAGAGCCGGTAGATGAAGCGATGGAATCCTCTCCGGTAATCGTTGATGCGACCGAATTGATTGCGGTCCTATCGCCAACCGAGGGAAACCAGACAACCGGTGTGGTCACATTCAAACCAGTCGAGAAGGGTAAAGTCGAGATTGAGGCAACGGCTAACCGGGCTGCCTCCAAACTCAACAACATGCTATTCATATCCACCAATACGGTGACCTGACCTCCAAGGACGGAAAGAGCGCCGGCGATCATTATAACCCAATGCACCATCCCCATGCGCTACCGGACAAGGAGAACCGGCATGCGGGAGACTTTGGTAATCTCGAGTCCGATCAGAACGGCAACGCCGACTTCAAGTTGACCGTGGACAATATCTCACTAGCCGGCCGCTTGAGTCCGATCATCGGACGCGGCGTGGTGGTGCATGCAAACACTGGATGATGGCAGCCAGCCAACTGGAAACGCGGGCGATCGGATCGCCGTTGGCGTTATCGGAGTTCGAAATCCTAAGGATTAGCGCCACGTTCCGGAGCACAGGCTGACCCCTGGCCCTAGCCAGAGCTCGAGTGGCCGCGCTCGCCGATGCGGAGTTTGATTGCAGTGTCATGAGATCTCGCCAAGCGAGCGACGGCGCGGTGGCTGACTGTAGTCCTCGCCGGATCGTGCCTTGGTGAAGATCGTGTCTTGACCGGACAGGGAAGGCGGGCGACTGGCAGTCAGACGCGCCTGGCGTTGAGCATAAAATCACCATCGAGGACCTTCCGCCGGACTATGCAACGCCATCAGCCTATAACGGCCCCAAGGTCGTCGATCGCCCCAAAGGCGCGAAGCCAAACGTTCCCGATGGATTTAAGGTGACACTTTTTGCCAGCGGATTGAAGCATCCCCGCTACCTGTGCGCGGCCCCGAACGGCGATATCTTTGTCGTGGAAAGTTGGATCTGGCAGAATTCGGGTGCTCCGCGACGCTGACGGTGATGGACGTCCCGAAGTCAACCAGACGTTTGCCACCGGTCTGCGACAGCCGTTTGGACTTGCCTTCTATCCGCCGGGACCTTCACCGGAATATCTCTATGTCGCCAATACCAATGGCAGATCGTGCGCTTTCCATACCGCTCCGGCGATCTCAGGCGCGTGGCCCGCCACTGCACGTCGCCGATCTCTCTTCCGGCGGACAACTGACCGGCGGTGGTCACTGGACCCGTGATATCGCCTTTCGAAAGGACGGAAGTCGACTTTTTGCCTCAATCGGATCGAAGATCGAATGTTGAGGAAGAGACCACTGAACCTGAGGAGCGTGACCGTGCTCGAATCTTCCAATTTAATCCGGACGGTTCGAACAGGAGAGTATACGCGTGGGGCTTGCGGAACGCAGTCGGGATCGCTATTCATCCGGAGACGGGGGAGCTCTGGGCGTCGGTAAATGAACGCGACGGCCTTGGCGACGATCTCGTCCCGGACTTACATTACTCGAGTGCGCGAAGGCGGGTTTTACGGTTGGCCTTGGTTCTACCTCGGAAAGCATCAGGATCCCCGCCACCCAGGTGCTCGCCGAGATCTCGCCGACAAGGTTCTCCTACCAGATGTAGTTAGTCAGGCGCATTCTGCGCCCTTACAGATCACTCTTCTACGAGGGCAATCAATTTCCCGATGATTATCCGCGGAGATGCCTTTGTCGCGCTACATGGGTCGTGGAACAGAGCGAAGCGAACAGGGTATAAGGTGGTGCGGGTGCCGCTGGATCACGGCAGAACCGAAGGGCGTATATGAGGATTTTCTCACGGGATTTGTCACGCCCGAAGGAAACGTGTTGGGGTCGCCCAGTGGGTGTCACCGTAATGAAAGACGGGTCACTTCTCGTCAGCGAGGATGCAAATAGTTCGATCTGGCGAATTACTTATAATAAGTAGAGTCTGGCAGAAGTTAAGGGCGGCACCCGTTTTCGGCTTCTGCGGGCAACTGAACTCGTGCAGATACCGTCTCGGCAGCTCACTGAAAGACCAGAGCGCGGGACCAAAGCCACGATCATCGCGAAAATCGGGTGCGAGGTCTGCCGCAGATGCAAGTAAGTCCGGCATGGGCAAAGCGCGATCACTTGCGCCAGTCGAGAAGCCTGATGCCAAGGCCAACAAGCGCGAGACCGAAGCTGCATTCAATCCATCTTGAGAGTCCCGCGTGACGAAGCGCATGCGTGCCACGATCGGCGAGCAAGACATACGATCCGAGGACAAGGGTATCGACCGCAACAGTGCAGCTCAGCAGAATCGCGATTTGAAAGACGAGCTGTCGCTCAGGATCAAGAAACTGCGGCACTAATGCCGAGACAAAGATCAGGGCTTTAGGATTCGTAAGCTGAACGAAAAGCGCTTGCACGACAGATTGCCTGCCTTTTCTCTGGCCGGCAAGCGACGGTCTGTCTCATCCCGGCGTTCGCTGCAGGGAAGAGATGATGATCCGAGAACCGAGATAGAGCAGGTAAGCGGCGCCTGCAATTTGCAGAGCCACAAAGGCGTTAGTGACAGCTGCCAATAGTGTCACCAGCCCGAACGCGATGCAGAGGAAGAAAATGAGGTTGCCAATTTGTATGCCCACAACTCCGCGGAATCCCGGCCTTGGTGCCGTATCTGGCCGCTTGCGACATGACACAGATGACCGCAGGACCAGGCGTGAGAGCGACCAGCAGCCAAGTCAAGAGATAGAGCAGGAGAGATTCGATATTCATCGTGAATCGCTGTTTTAGACTAACGACTGGCGATCTCTTCTCTCAAGAGCTCAACGAAGCGCTTCAAGACGGGATCTCGTATCCCCTCTCCGCCACGCCGCGCTGACTGCCCATGATGCCTCCGGATCATCCAACTCGTGGACTCGCACGCCCGTGATGTGCGCTGTCCCGAAGATTGTGGGACAAGCGTAACTCCAAGGTCGGCGCGAGCCAGGGCCAGCGACGTCGTGACCTCACTTGTGTCCTGAATCACGCGGGGATGGAAACCATACTTGGCACAAAGGGCAAGTGCGTGACGCCGGAAGGTTGGGCACGTTCATTCGAGATCAGAATGAACGGTTGCTTAGTGCAGTCGCGAAGCGTCGCTTGTCGGGGCAAGCCCCGAGTTCTTGAGGTCACGAGTATCAGCCGATCATTAATGACGGGCATGCTTTCAAAATCCTTAGCTGCTGGAGCGCGCACGAACCCTGCGTCAATTCGCCGATTTCGCAGCGCTTCGGTCTGCTCGGAGGTCGACATATCTCGCAGAACTTATCTCCACGGCAGGTGCGACCCGTCGCAGGCGAGCGATCAGGTGTGGCACCAACTCAAAGGTATGAAAGCCGAAGCCGATCCTGAGCCGTCCGATCTCTCCGTGCGCGAGCTTACGTCCTTCTTCCACGAGCCGGTCAAACCCGCTCACGATCAGTTTGGCCTCCTCAGGAATGTTTCACCGGCGCTTGTCAGCTTGGTTCCATGCTTCCCTCGCTGAAACAGCAAACATCCGAGATCGTCTTCGACTTTCCGAATCTGCTTCGTAAGTGCGGGCTGGCTTAGGTTCAACAGGCGCGCGGTTCGGCCGAAATGCAATTGCTGCCCGAGGAGGACAAAGGAGCGAAGTTCGCGCATCTCCATAACCGGATGTTATCACAGGCTATAACAATTTTCCATTGGAGGAAATAGATGGCCTCACGCAAAGTTTGCGTGCATGCAAAAGAATGGCCGTGATCGACCTCGATGACACACTCTTGTCGCCGGACAAGACGTATCAGTCCCAGCGAATCTGCAAGCCTTACAGGCCTCTCAAGAGAAGGCGGGTTTGAAATTATCATCGTCGGGTCGGGTCGACACCACGAGAACATCGTTCGCTTTGAGGAATCGAATCGGGCAGCAGGGTTGGGTACATCTCTTCCAACGGTGCCGTCGTCAGGCACGCTCGGACTTCGGCCTTGTTGCATGAACGCGACGCTCACCCTCGCTCAAGCCCTGGACGTCTGTCGCTATGGGGCGGAGCGAGGTCTAACTGTGGTCGGTTACCACCGGGATGGAGCCTTCGCAGAGTCAGAGCTCCGAATGGACTCTGCGATATGCCTTAGGCGCCGGCTGGCACCCCAAGCGCGGGAAGCTAATGAACTTGGCCGCTGACCGGCCTGCAAAAAGTGCTTCATTATTCGCGCCCAGAACGATCGATAATCATTCAACAGGATGTCGAGCGGACGGTTCGGAGCAGAGATGTATGTTGTCCGCACCGAGAAACGAAATCCTGGAGGTGGCGGCGCCCGACATCAATAAGGCGGTCGGGGCGCAAGCGGTCGCAAGGATGCTCGGGATTGCAAGTGCAAGATGTCGTCGCCTTTGGCGATGGGAATAATGATGTCGAGCTCCTCGCGTGGGCGGGGCTTTCCGTCGCCATGTCGCACGGACGTGAAAATGCCCGCAAAGCCGCCAAGCTGATCAGTCCGTCCTGGATCGACGGGCAACGGCCTTTGCCCGTGCAGTTCACGCTGTCCTTTAGCGCATTTCTGTAAGAGACATTGCTGACGGCATGCCGGCGAAAACAGCGTTCCGGCGCGTTGTGAGAGAAGGCTTCCAAATTTCCAAACGCCACGCGGAAGATCATCGGGGGAGTTCAAGTTCTGGCAAAGTTATCAAACGATGCGAGGGCGAAGTCTTGGTCACTCAATCGCGCGCTTCACTAAGCAAAAGCGCGGTGTCGCCGTCGATAATCAACCCGTTGACGAAGCCGGCCTTCAGCAAGCTTTGGAACAGCCTGCAGCTTCTCCCGCCCGGCGCAGAGGAAGGATCACTTCTCTCTTCGAAAAGGTGATCCAACTCGACGGAGAGCGTTCGTTGATTAACATCACTCTGTGCCACTTTGCCGTCTGCGTTGAAGAACTTGCCCAGACAATCGCAGACGGCACCCGCCCGCTTGAGATCCTGAAGCTCCACCCCGGATAGATAGCGCTGTTTGAAGAGAGGCTATGCTCGTCCATGGTCAAACGTCGCCATGTAGAAGCTGGCCTGCTCGGCGAGGAGCAAGCGTCTCCTTGAAGATGCGTTGCGACATGAAGATCTGGCGGTCCGCGATTGTGTTCGCAATGAATGGCACGGGAAGGAAGTGCCCTTCTCCGCCCGTCTCTCTCAGCAAATTGGTAAACGACTTCAAAGAGGTTTGCGGCCGAGGTCCGCGTGAGCGAACCCATCACCGAGACAAACTTCACGCCAGGCTTGGTCAAACCGGTGAGGTGATCCGGAACCGCAGCCATTGTTCTCCCCACCCTACTCCAATTACGCTACTTGTCGTCGGCTTGGAGCCGTTCACGCAGCAATTCCGCAGCGACAATGGCGACCGCTCGACGTCGCAATCGGACTTTCGGCTTCGAGTCTTGCCCGTGAAGGGAGACTCTTTCGTCGCGCGGGAGAGTAAGAGACTATCGGTGGCGTGCTGCGACAAAACGTAAGATTATAGCGCCGCCTGATATTCTCTTCGATCTCCACCATTCGGGCAAAGCGATGTTCGATGGAGATTTTGACGATCCCGAACTCTCGCGCCTCAGCCAGAGCCGATTGACCTTTACACGTGAGATCCGAGCAGATCGGCCGTCTGCTCTTGGGTGTTGCCGGCGACGTGATACAACCACGCCGCCCGGACGATTTGCTCGGAATCGCCCGGCACCTCGTATGTTCGATTGGCCTCTTTCACTAACATGGAATCTTTTGCGAAGGTCTGCTTGCTCGAGTGGCCGTCCAACGGCTTGATTGTCACGAACTCGATCGCGCGCTCCCTCCCCTCGCGGAAGAAAGGCGTGAGCGCGGCTCACGCCGGCTGGCCGCGTCAGAGCGGTGCAAGTGCCGTTGACCGCGAGGCATTGTCCGCTTACTTCCGAACCGCTTCATCGCTAAATCTGGAACCGTCACTGCGGCCCGGTGAAGGAAACGAGCGAGTAGGCGCCAGGTACCCCGGCGAAGATATCTCAGGCCAAGGCCCACCTCAAAGAGCAAGGCGCCCCAGCGACGCTCGTCGTCTGCTCACGCCAGGAAGCCGGAAACACCGACAACTTGCAGAGTTGGTCATCGGATGCTGCTATGTCTGGGAGGGAAGAATCCGTCGTGTTTTGAGCTCGAGCTCCCTGCCGCCCTTCATTCTCGATAATGTCGAGGAGGAAGGGCTAGCGGGAGATCGAAAGAAATCTGAATCTAGCGGACGGCGCATCGTCGAGGCGGTCCGCGGAGGTCGACAAAGCTAGGCATAACACTTAGCTTTCCTTGGCGCTCTGAAGGTATCGGAAAATGTCTTGAGAATGAGCGAACAGGAGGTGGCGCCAGCGTCAAGGATTCCCTCTGGAGCGTTCCCCAGCCGGCTGGCCCGGCCCAGCTTAGCGATCATTCCCCGAGTCGCCTCCCTTGCCTTTCTCCGGCCGCGTCCGTCATGCGATTGAGCGCCTCAGAGAAGCTGGCTCCCTCCGACACCGCTTTCTCAAATTCCTCAGGACGCCGGAACCAAGGCATCCATCATCGTCTTGTCGCCGACTTTGGCTCCACCGAGATCCTGCATCGCGGCTACTCCCGCCTTGAGCATCTTACCGAAGACCTCTTTGTCGACGGCAGGAGCATCTCCGCAGGCGGTGCCCATGTCGATGAAGAAGCTCCCATAGAGCGGGCCCATGGCTCCGCCAATTTCGGCGAGGAGCACCTGGCCGAGCATGTCAAGACCTTGGGGAACGGTCACGTTTTGCTCCCAAGCTTCTCCTTCGTCCGGCGCACGCCCTTGGTCATATTGATCCCGTGGTCGCCGTCTCCACGTAGCTCCGTCGATTTCGCTGAGGTAAGCACCATTGGTGTCGATCGGTTTCAATCAGAGGCCAAGAAGAAGCTTGCGGCCTTCGGAGGTAGGATAGGAGGAGGGACATGGTATTTTGAATGGTTAGGAAAGTTTCGCCTGCGTCAGTCCGATCGAGGTTGCCTCCGCGGCGATAAGCTCTTTCAGCTCGGCATCCAGTTTCATCAGGCGTGACCGTGACCCCCAACATTTCCAGCGAGGTGAAGTAGTTGCCGACATAGCGATGGTAGATGCGAAATGCCCGCCTTGCCCAGAAGCTCAGCCAACTTCCTGTAGACGATGTAAAGCTCCATCACCGGCGTGGCGCCCAGACCGGAAACCATGGCATACTACTTCGTCTCCGGAGTTGAACGGCAGATCCAGGCAGGATGTAGTCGAGCGCGATTTGCGCCATCTCGTCAGCGCTCTTGCAGATCGTCGCACTTTGACACCGGGTTCGCCATGGTGACCGATGCCGACCTCCATCTTCCCCGGTTCAATGTGGAAATTCGGTTTGCCCGCCGCAGGGAATGACACAGGAGGAGAGTCCAATGCCGATGCTGCGGGTCGAATCAATTGCTTTTGGGCTGTCTTGATGCACCTCCTCCAACGAGCGCGCCGGTAGCCGCCTTTGCGCCCGCAACCTTCCACATGAGAATTTCCCCGGCGACTCCGCGACGCTTCTCACGTTCTGTCTTGGCCGCCGAGGCAGCGTCATCGTTGGCGATCACGGTCTCCACCTTGATTCCATCAGCGCTGAACCATCCGCCGGGCCATCTTCACGTTCATGTTGTCGCCAGCATAGTTCCCGTAAAGAACGGCCACGCCGGCGCCGCCATCCGCCGCCCGAATGGCATCACGAAAGATGTGCGCGGAGGGCGAAGCAAATATTTCCCCAACCGCAACCACATCCACCATGTTCTTTCCAACATAGCCGACAAAGGCCGGTTCGTGTCCAGATCCGCCGCCGGTGACGATACCAACTCTCCCCTTTACAGGTGAGCCCACGTATCGGACGACGCGCGGATTGTCTGGTCTTGGCCAGCAAGTCGGGTGCGACAGGACAATTCCTTCCAGCGCCTCCTCGGTTACGCGTGAAGGATCGTTTGATGATGCGTTGCATAGATGTTCTGAGGTTTAGGAGAGTTCCTATTTCTTCGTGCTGGTAAATTCCTGTCTCGATTTCCTTGATTCGCTCAACCTTGGCCGTCGACTTGCCTCCCTCAAAATCGCTCTCCAGCCAGCTGTCCACGAGCCGTTTTGGCATGCTCTTCTCCCGACCACACGCGCCCCCAGGGCCATCACCTGGCAATCGTTGCTCTTGCGGGCCCGCTCGGCAGAATAAACATCGTGACAGACCGCGGCGCGAATTCCCTGGAACCTTGTTGGCGGTGATGGCCATGCCGATTCCCGTGCCGCACATGAGAATCGCGCGTTCGTGCTGGCCGTCGGCCACCGCGCTGGAAACCTCCAATGCAATGTTTGGATACAACGACGGCTCGGTGTTGTAGACTCCATAATCCTTGACGGTATGCCCCTGCTTTTCCAAATAGGAGCGCGACCGTTTCCTTGAGATTATAGGCCGCCTCGTCGCAGCCCAGCGCAATCGATAATTTAGACGAACTCATATTACTCGTTTTCCTTAAGCGTCTTGACTGCTAATATTCCTCCGCGGCCGGCTACAGGTGCCTCTAGCCTGCCTTGCGTCCTCGCTCACGGGCGAAGGTCCGCTCCGCCGCGCGAAGCTTGGCTTCGTTTAGGTGTACGCCCTGGGCGTATTATGGAATCAGAAGGATTTTGAGAGACTTGTCCCCTTTCTTCATCATATCAAATCCCTCTTCGAATTTCTCGAGCGGCAGTTTGTGAGTGACCACTCCCTCCGTCGGGATGCGGTCCCTGGCGATGGCATCAATGACGAACGGATACTGATAGGGGCCGAGGTGAACACCCAGAACGTCCAATTGTTTGCGGTCGGAGATGATGCTCCAATCTACCGTCACATCGTGAGCGAAGACGCTGAATTCAACGAAGCGGCCGAGCTTGCGGATCATCTGAAGTCCTTGGACGACCGCATTGGGATGGCCCGTGGCTTCGATGTAGACATCGCAGCCGTAACCGTCCGTCATGTCCTTGACGATCTTGACAACGTCATCGTTGAGCGGATTCAGCACCACGTCAGCGCCGAATTTCTTAGCCAGTTCGAGTCGCTCGGGCTTGGTGTCCATCACGACGAGTTTCCGTGGGCTCTTGAGCTTGGCGCATCCGACCATTCCCAGGCCAAGCGTTCCGGCACCGGCAAGAACGACCACATCATCCCAATGAATGTTCGCTCGCTCTACGCAATAAGCCGAACATGCAAACGGTTCGACAAGGATCGCCTTCTCCAGCGGCAGATCGTTGGGAACCTGGTGGTTAATGGCCTCTTTTGGATACCTCATGTATTCCGCAAAGGCGCCATTCACATTGTTCTGGAAGCCGTAAACATCGTGCTTCTCGCACATCCAATACTCGCCCTGCTTGCAAAATCGGCAATCCCAGCACGGAACGATTTGCTCCGAGATAAGACGATCGCCGATCTTCACATGGTCCTTTTTGGCGGCATTTTCGCCCAGTTCGACGACAACGCCCACGAACTCGTGGCCGGGAATCATCGGCTCTTTGATGTACTGGGCTGCCCTCCGCCTCCCCAGAACGATTCCGCTCCCAGGTATGTCTTGATGTCGCCCGCGCATATTCCGCACGCTTCGACCTTGACGATGATGTCGTCAGGGGTGGCTCGCGGAACGGGAACGGTCTCGAGCCGATAATCTCCGGGCCCATAGCACAACCAGGGCGCGCATCGTCTCGGGCAGGTCGCCTCCGATCACGCCCGGACGCGTCGTTTCAGCCTTGCCAGTCGTTGGAGTCACTGTTGCTGTACTCATAATAATATTCTCCTCTTCAGAAGTAGTTCTTTGTTGGGTGACTTTTTCGTCGTTTCTTGAAGTTGGTTGTCCCGTATTTCGCTATCCTTTTCAGCTCAAAACATCGAGCACCAACTCTCATCTTTCAAGCTGTCATCGGTCGTCTGATTTTCAGGAGCTTTAGCTAGGCTGTGAGTCGTTCTCCGGTATCTTCATCGAAGAGGTTAAGGTCTTCATCCTCGAAGGTAAGGTGCACTTTGCTCCCGGCTTGTAGATCCGCGTCATGTCGGTGCTCGCCATCAGCAGCATGTCACCATAACGGACGCCGACGCGCGTTTCGTCTCCGAGGTTTTCCACAACAGAAACAGTTCCCGGAACGCTGACCTCCGACGGAGTCTGGCTAACGTGGATGCCCCATGGCCGCGACACCGAGGCGCACCGATTTGCGCTCGCCGAGCAGTCGGCCAACGAAGTCAGTGATTGGAAGTGAGAATTCCGTGCCCGGGACAACGAGTCGACGATTGGAATCTCCCTTCACAGCGAAAATGTTCATCGGAGGCTCACCGAGAAATCCGGCAACAAACTCATTCGCGGGATGATTGAAGACCTGCAAGGGGTGTCGAACTGTTGCAGCTTGCCATCGTTGAGGACCGCGATCCGATCAGCTAGTGCCATTGCTTCGAGCTGATCGTGCGTGACGATAATCGTCGTAAACCGTTGCTCGGTGTGAAGCCGCTTGATCTCCGTGCGCATTTTGACGCGGAGAGCGGCGTCAAGTGGCTGAGCGGCTCGTCGAGCAGCAGGACCGCGGGCCGGCGGATCAAAGCACGGGCGATATTGACGCGCTGCTTCTGGCCGCTGCTCAAGCGCAGCCGGCTTCAGTTCGAGCAATTCCTCGACGTGGAGATACTTGGCGATTTCGGCAACGCGTTTGTCGATTTCCGCCTGCTTGACTCCATGCGCCTTCAAATTGAAGGCGAGGTTATCTCGAACCGTCAGCGGCGGATATAAGCGCATAGTTCTCGAAAGGCTAAGCCGATCCCCCGATCCTTAGGATGCGTATTGTTGACGACCTTGCCTCCGATGACAATCTGCCCATCGGAGACGGACTCCAAACCGGCCGTCATACGAAGGGTGGTTGACTTGCCACAGCCGGAAGGTCCCAGGAGCGCGATGAATTCTCCGTCGCGAATATTCAGATCGAGTCGGTCGAGCGCAGGCGGCAAATCCGGCCGGTATTGCTTGACCAGCTTTTTGTAAAGAAGCTCAGCCATTGCTTAGAGATTCTCGATGGAGTTCTGCGGAGCGCGCCAAAAACTTCTGACTTTGCCGCATCGAAGATGATCAGCAGATGGGGGTCGATGCGGAACTGCGTCCGCCGATCTATTTCAAAGGTCAGATGTCCATCAACAAGAGCTCTTAGGAAACTGCCATCCACTGCCTTGAGGGTAAGAATCGATTTGGTCCCTAATGGTTCGAAGCTGTAGATGGTGGCGTGAAATGCCTGCTTGTCTCCCTCCGGAGCGATCCGAACATCCGGCGGGCGCACTCCCACCTGAATCTTGCTCGTATGCTTCTCGTTCAGGATTTGAACCACATCCGGGGAGAGCCAGCGGAATGTTTTCTCCGAGCATTTGAACTGAGATTTGCGAACCGCCCGACGTCTTCAGAGTCGCATCGAAAATGTTCACTTCTGGGTCGCCAAAGAACTTGGCGACGTCAATGGATGCCGGACGAAAGTAAACGTCGTCCGGACTGGCAAGCTGCAGAAGGTGGCCTTCGTTGAGGACGGCAACGCGATCTCCCAGGCTCATGGCCTCGAGGTAATCGTGGGTCACATAAATCGTCGTCGTCCCGAGCTGCGTGCGCATCTCCTTAAGCTCGGCGCGCATGGAGTGGCGAAGCTTGGCATCGAGATGACTGAGAGGGTTCATCGAGCAAGAAGACATCGGGGTTGCGCACCGAGTGCGCGGCCCAATGCCGTCGCGCTGCCGCTGTCCATTGCTCAGCGCCTGAATTGGTCTCTGCAGGAGGTGGTCTATCCGCATGACCTTGGCGTGGTGGGTGACCCGCTCCTTGATCTTGTCTTCCGGCATCTTGAACTTTGGGCTCCGCAAGGAAACGCCATGTTGTCATAGACGTTGAACTGCGGATAAAGAGCGTAGCTTTCGAAGACCATCGCCACGTTCCGGTCGGCAGGCTCCAGCCCGCCGATATCACGGCCGCCAAGCTTCACCGTTCCGCTATTGGGCGTGACGATTCCGGCGTACCAAATTCAGGGTGGTCGTCTTTCCCGCGCCGGCCGGTCCGAATACCGCCATGAACTCCTTGTCGTGAATGTCGATGCTGAGATTTTCCACCGCACGACGCTTGTTGTAGAATTTTGTCAGTCCTTGTAGTTCGACGCTGGCCATAAATCATTAGCCTTTCACCGCACCAAACGACAGACCGCGGACCAGGTGCTTCTGAATGAGGAGGGCAAGAATCACTTCGGGAAGGGCGGCGAGCAGCGCGGCCGCAGCTACCCACCCATAGTGGACGGTGTCGGATGCCAAGAACCGGGTCATGGATACCGTCGAGGTCTGCGTGGAGGCGCCGCCAAGCTGCAGGGCAAAGGTGAAGGCATTCCAGCAGAAGATGAAACAGAGCAGGGCGGCAGCGACAATGCCCGGCTTTACCATTGGCAACAAAACCTTAAAGAAGACCTGCCACCAGGAATATCCGTCAAGTTGGGCCGCTCCTTCGATATCGGGTGAGATATCTTCGAAGAATCCTCGCAGGATCCAAATCAGCAGCGGAAGACTGATCAGTTGATAGACCCAAATCAGCCCGAACACGCTATCGATCAGGCCCAGTTTTTGATAAATCAGATAGAGAGGAATGATGACGCAGAATCTCCGGAGCAAAGCGGAACGAGAGGAAAGTGAAGGCGATGTCCTCGCGGCCCTTAAATTGATACCTGCCTAATGCGTAGGCCGCCGGCACTCCGACGATAAGGGAGAGTGCCACCGCCAGACCACTAATCACCAGATTGTTCCAGAGCGAGCGAACAAAGCCCGCCGTCGCCGAGCACCGCGCGAAAATTATCAAGTGTGGGCGTGAATATAAAGGTGGTCGTAAACATCTGCTCGTCCGGCTTGAACGAGAGAATGACCATCCAGATGAGGGAAGAGCGCGAAGAGCGCATAGAGGAACGAGGATCACGTTCCTCAAAATGGGACCGAGCAAACCGAGTATGCCTTTGTCGCTGTCCATAGATTACACTGCACCAGATGCTGCTTTTTGCGCTTTCTTCCAAAAGCCGATCAGAATGAAGCAAATCACGTAAATGATGAACCACAGAAAGAGCAGCATCGGAATCGCGCCGCTGAGGTTGTAATAAGGAAACGCCTCGTTGTAGGCGGCAACGGCCACGCTGAGCGTGCGATCGCCAGGTCCGCCCTTCGTCGTGGCAAAAATGATGCCGAATTCCTGCAACGAAGTCATCAGGCGAAAGACCAGGGCAATTAAGAGCACGGGCGCGAGCATCGGAAGGGTGAGATTCCAGTAGACAAACCAGGCAGAACCTCCATCGATGAGCGCAGATTCGTAAGGAGACTTTGGCAGCGATCGCAGGCCCGCCAGGACGAGGATCACCACAAAGGGGTGTAAATCCACACATCAATGATGATCAGCGAGAAGAGCGCCCAGTCCGGATCGGCGCTCCAGCGGAAGTCTCCGAGCCCGATCCAGCCAAAGGGTATGCGAAGTATACCGACGGATGGATTGGTGATGAGGGCCAGATCAGAGCGCCGATCACCGGTGCGATCATCAGCGGAAAAATCAGCACCAGCCGCAGAAACCTCGAGAATGCGTTCTCGTGATTGAGCAAGAGCGCGATGATCATACCGAGAACCATCTCGATTGCCGTGGCAAAGAAGGCATACCGCAACGTCACGCCCACCGAATGCCAGAAGTCCGGGTTGGTAAAGGTGTCGATGTAGTTTGAAAACCGACCATCTCGAAATCGGGACTTCTCAGCGTGAGGTCGGTGAAAGAATAAAAGATGGCAACGAAGAACGGGACGAGGATGCCGATCGTGAGCAGAAACGAGGGGCCAGCACCAGGTAGGGCCGAAGCGCCTTCTGGCGTGCGTACTTTCTCCCGCTTCCGAAAGAGTTCCAGTGCGTGGCGGGGTCGATGTGGCTGTGCTCATGTCCGTGATTAAGCGCCTAGGTCGCGCATGAAAGTGAGCAGAAAGCTAATCGTTTGATCGAGTGTTGATGGGTTCCCTGTGGCGGCGGGCAAGCGATGAACTTGCCCTGCCGCCATCAAACGGGAACACTTTTCAGTCGAGCTTTAGCTTCGAGGTGTCGCGGCTGATCTTCTTGGCGAGGCCTTCCATCGCCGACTTAGGATCCGCCCCCGAAAGAACGATCTTCTGCAGTGTCGCCGCCCACTCGGTTGTCGACTGGATGAAGTAAGGTTGTGGAGTGAATTGGATCGCGGTATTAGGAATCGTCTTGGTGAATGTATCGTAATAGCCAGGGCACTTTGCCGATCTTGTCCTTGAATTCCTGGTTGTCCCATACCGATTGGCGAGCTGGATCGACTGTCTTAGCATTCACCGCCGCCCAGAGGGTAAACTCCGGCCCGGTGAAATACTGGATGAAGAGCCAGGCGGCCTTCTTGTTCTTCGAGGTGCTATTCATCGCCAACTGCCAGACCCATTCGTTCGACAACGGTTGCTCGCCGGCTTTCGATACCGGCGGAGGGGCAAAGGCGAGATTGCCAGCCTGGCTCGAGCTTCCAGGAACGTTGTTGAAGTAACCAAGAATATCGGCGTCGTAGAGAATGGCGGCCTTGCCGGCGCCCAAATCGGCACCACACTGATACCAGGTATAGTTCGACCATCCGGGAGGTCCCCCTTCTTGATCATGTCGCGCGAACTTTTTGGTGACCTCGACGGAGTCAGGCGATCCGAGCGCCGACATCTAGCTTCCCGTTCTCGACGACGAAATCCTTGGCTCCGGCGCTCACGAAGCTGCTCATATAGCCGGGATGGATTGTCGCCCAGTTGCGAGTGCCTCGAACAGCTACCCCGTACGATCCGGGACCGTTCAATCTTTGAGTTTGGCAGCCAACTCGGAGAGCTCATCCAGGGTCGTCGGCACCTTCAGTCCCTTCTCCTCAAAGTAAGCTCTTGTTGTAGATCAGGCAGTAGAGTTCGAAGCCGAGCGGCAGGCACCACAACTTCCCGTCCCCGGAGGAGATCCCGGCTTAAGGTCCCACTTGCCTGCATTGAAGACGCCTTCGAAGATGTCTTTCGGGTTGTAGTCAGGGCTGGTCGCCGAGGGTCGTTCAGCAGATCGTCGAGAGGCTCGATGCGTTTGGCACTGGCATAGTCCCACATTTGATAGGCCCCGGTCATGAAAACATCCGGCACGCCGGTGCCCGCGGAGAGCTGGGTAGTCACTTTGTCGAAATAGTTCTCTTCCGGGGTTAGTTCATGCTTCACATCGATGCCGGTCAGTTCTTTAAACTGCGGCAACCGCTGGATGATCGCATCCGCATAACGGATGCTGGTTGAAGGCAACATTGAGGGTCGTGCCTGAGGCTTGTTTCCAGTCGAAATCCGCAGCGTTCACCCGCGGAACGCCGATCGAGGTGACTGCGAGACTAAGCGAGAGGGCCGTACGCTGCCACTAAGCCGTGGCACTTTTGCTTTGGAACTTTCATGCTCTGAGAGGATTGATTGTTTCTGTTTGGATCGTTAATAAAGACATTCGAGGTCGATATCTTCTTCGCGGAGGATGCCGAGCGCTAAGAGTGCCAGCATCTAGCTTAGCCGGTGGACAGGCTCAACTGTTGTTGCTTGGTTTGGCTTATTCTTGTTTATCTGATCGCGGGCGGCGGTCACGACGGCATCGACGGTGAAGCCGAATTTTTGCACTAGTTTCTGGAGAGGCGCCGATTCTCCGAAGGTTCGCATGCCGATGCGCTCGCCATCGATGCCGACATACCGCTCCCAGCCAAACCTGGCTGCCTGCTCGACGGAGACACGCGCGCGGACGCTCGAAGGAATGACGGATTCGCGATAGGCCTCGTCCTGGTCTTCGAAGAGCTTCCACGACGGCATGCTAATTACGCGAGCTTCGACGCCTTGCTTTCGCTAACTCTTCCTGTGCCGCCGTGCAGAGGACACTTCGCTGCCGGTCGCGATGCAAGAGCACGTCAGGCTTTCCGTTGCCGGCATCGCGTGAGCACATAGGCGCCCTCGCTTCGAAGTCCAGAGGCGGGTGCATACTTCGACCGGTCGAGCGTGGGCAGAGCCTGCCGACTTAGAATAAGCGCCACCGGTTCGTGCTTCAGTTCGATGATGACGCGCCACGCTTCAGCAACTTCGTTGGCATCGCAGGGCCGCATATCGACCAACACCGGGAATGGAACGCAGCGCGGCCAAGCTGTTCCACCGGTTGATGGGTTGGACCGTCCTCTCCGACGCCGATCGAGTCATGCGTAAACACATAGATGACTGGCAGCTCCATGATGGCGGCCAGGCGCAAAGCGCCCTTGCCATAGTCGCTGAAAGATGAGAAAGCCGGAGCCAAAGGCCGCTAGCTTGGTCAGCGCCAAGCCGTTGAGGATCGACTCCCATGGCGTGCTCGCGAACTCCGAAGTGCAGATTCCTTCCGGCAAGCGAATTGCGACCTAACCTCGCCCGCGCCCTCGAAGGTCAGCCGGGTCTTGGTGGAGGGCGAGAGATCCGCCGAACCACCCAGGAGCCACGGGTGGTGCTTGGCGATCGCGTTGAGCACCTTGCCTGAAGAGTCGCGGCTCGCGATCCCCTTGGCGTCAGGCGGGAAACGTGGGTATCGCCGCATCCCAGCCTTTCGGGCGGTTCGCGATGCTGAATGGCCAGCGTCTCGGCGGCCAGTTCCGGATACTCTCTTCTGATAGGCGGAGAACAAGCTCATCCACTCGCCGCGCAGGTTTGCGCCCGCGCGCTCCGAGCTTCGCTTTGAAGTCTTCAGCGCACCTCGGGGGAACCAGAAACTTGGCATCCTCCGGCCAGCCATAGCGCTTCTTTGGTCGCCCTGATCTCGTCTTCTCCCGAGCGGCTCGCCATGCGCTGCGCTGGTGTCCTGCTTGGTTGGCGCGCCGTAGCCGATGTGGCTATCCACGATGATCAAGGTGGGCCGGTCGACGGTCTTCTTGAAGTGATCGAAGGCTTCCCGCAGCAGGTCCAAGTCGTTGGCGTTTGACGACCCGTTCCACGTTCCATCCATAGGCAAGGAAACGACCCGCCACATCTTCCGGAGAAAGCCAGACTGGTGTGGCCTTCGATGGTGATGTGATTGTTGTCGTAAATCCAGCAGAGGTTCGACAAACCCAGGTGACCTGCCAGCGACGGCCGCTTCGCCACTCACGCCCTCCATCATGCAACCGTCGCCCGCAAGCGCATAGACGTCAGAATCCAAAGAGCGGAAAATTCGGCTTGTTGTAGCGCGCGGCCAAGCCAGTGGCTGGCCAAGGCCATGCCGACGCTGGTTGCAACTCCTTGGCCGAGAGGTCCCGTGGTTGTCTCCACTCCCGAGGTCCAACGATACTTCGGGGTGTCCAGGGCACCGACTCTCCAGGTTGCCGGAAACTTCTTCAGATCATCAAGGCGGACGGAGCAGCTCTCCCAGGGTTTCATATTTGCGATTGACGGCTTTCACGCCGGTCAGGTGCAAAAGCGAATAAAGCAGAGTGGAAGCGTGGCCCGCCGAGAGCACAAATCTGTCGCGATTGGGCCAGATCGGATCTTCTGGATCAAACCTCAGAGAACTCTTGCCATAAGAGATAGACCACCGGCGCCATAGCCATCGGCGTTCCCGGATGCCCTGAGTTCGCCTGCTGGACGGCGTCCATGCTCAGGGTTCTAATAGTATTGATCGAAAGCAAATCGTTTGTTGGCATACTCACTTTCTGGCAAATGACTCAGGTCAATTCGGACGCGCGCAGGCGCTCGATACGACGAACTTTACGGTGCGAGTGGCAGTTTGTAACCCAACCCCGGGAGAAGCGGAAGTTCAATTTCACGATTCGACTATGGTCAGTCTCCCGACCCCTCGAAACGATCGGCCATTCGCCCTATCTCAGCGGGCTTCGCGACATGCTCTTTCACGACGGATACCGATCACACGAACGGGTCAGAAGTATTGTCTGGGGCTCTCGTTCCGTTTACAAGGCAGGCTTGGGTGTCTGCCGGTTCATGAGAGAAATCCCATAAACATCTGTTCATTGGCAAGACATTTCTTGGAAAACTTTTGTATGCTTTCATAAATCAAAAGTGTAATATCTCTAGGCGAGGCGCCTTCGTACGAGATTCGAGCTCCTTCTAGGCGAAGGCTTCCCGGCGCGCGCCTCGCTGAGATGTCCGACGGCCGCGTGTTTGGGCCACGGGCGTGCCTGCAATGAGCTCGTCGCGGCCGAGTGCAGTGGCCCATGGGGAATAAGAGCCTAATGAGCAGGCAATTCAGTTACAGATCACCAGTCCGCCTTAGCTTCCTAAGGCTTTGTCGTACGTGAGTGAAACGAGGCCTCGAATCTGTCGCCTGAGAGAGGCGCATTGGCCCCGGCTTCACTCTATTCTAAAGCGCGCCGAGAGGAGTCTCCGGTCGCTTAGGATCAACCTGGGTGGTGACATCTGTTCACCGAAGAGACAGTTTTCACGAGTGCGTAGCCGCCCGACTGTCCTCTCTACTGCCGGGCTTCTCGAGATTCGTGCAGGCCATACCCTCACGAGCAGAGGTAAGTATCGCCTGAGGTCTTCAACGGGGTCCGCCCCGATTTTCCGACAAACTGCAAATTGTGTAGACACGCATTGTTCACGACAGCAGAAGTAGGCAGTCCAGTTCGCCCTGGCTGCTATACGTTCAAGCGGGTTGCCGAGTCGCAGGCATACTTCATTCTATGGGACGAGGCAGCCCGCTTTTTTTTTCAACCAAGCGGGTGGAACGAGCCGTATGCGCAAATAGCTTCCCGCCGATCTGGCGGCTTGTTCCGCGCACTCCGACGCACAAACGCGATAGTTGAAATGAAAGCGGTTCCATTTTTCATGGCGCATTATGCAAACAAAGAAGGTTCGAAATTGATCTCGCTCGCGAGCTCGTGCCGATGGACGTGCCCGACCAACTCTCTCACCGTGAACTCTAACTTGCCTTTCAGTGGCAGCGCATACGGATTCGAACCCGTGACCGGCCTTGAGAGGGGCCGTGTCCTAGGCCTCTAGACGAATGCGCCTTGAAGGAATTTGCAAATCTAAACAAGACGTGCACACTGACAAGCGACAAGTGAAGCCGATCAAGGAAGATGGAATTGACTCTCTACGTTAAGCCCTGGTGTCGATGGTGTGTTGAGGCGGTGGATTGGCTGCAAGCGAAAGGTTACCGGTTCAAGCAGATCGACGTGCTCTCCGATGCGGAGGCGCATGCACGGATGCGGCGGATTTCGAGGCAATCTCTTACTCTCCGACTTTGGAAACGGCCGACGGCCGTGCTGCCCGATTTTTGATGTCGCACAGCTCGCGAGCTTCATGCTAGAGAACGATCTTCTACCTTCGATCATCTCTCACTTGCTTTTCGTGCTGGGAGCAGCCGCCCTCAGCGCAGCCTTGCGCTCCTTTGAGCACCGATTGCTGTTCAGGCTCGGAACGCTGGGAATCGTTGTCACATCGTTTCTAGCTGGATGGCTTCTTGGCGGGAGTGTCGCTCTCGGCGCGGCTCTTGCCGCGAGTTGGCTTTTCCTGCCGTGGCTCGAGATTCTCACGCGAGTCCGGCGCATGCGCATTCCGATCGAACGCAGACTGGCTCCGCGGACGCCCCGTCGCGCAATTCTTTTCCCGGTTTTCAGGAGATGACCGAGGAAGTTGAAGAGCAAGGATTCGAGCACCTCGAGGACGTCGGTTGGGATTACGAGGACAATCGGCACTTCTATCGCGTCTTCCGAGATGCCCAATGCCGCACCCAGGCAAGCATTTGCCTGAGTGAGCAAAACGACATGGCGTTTTACTATCTGACAATCACCTCGCGGACGCCGGATGGGCGTATCTTAATGACCTGGATTATCCTTTCTCCTATGGCTTGAAGTTACAGCCACATTTGGTGACCAACCGATTTCCGAGCCAGGGACCGTTTTCCGAGATGTTTGCCGCCCACGAACGGTTTCTTCGTGCCCACAACGTGGATGCTGCCTCGCTCCTGGATCCGTCACCTGAAGAGACGATTCGCACGATGCAGAATGAAATGCGCGCGCAGATCGCGCATAATATCGCCCTGTGGCCTCCTGGCCAGAGACGGCGAGCATCTGATTCGCTACACGCTACGCGGAATGTTTTATCTATGGCTTCAGCTTCTCCGCGATCTGGTGCGGCTTTCGTAAGTCCGCTGCGCCTCGAGCTCCAGCAAGATCTAGGATCAGGCCATGCGGCGGCGATTTCTTACCGGGGTCGGCCGGCGTCACGGTAATCTCGCCGCGCGCTGTGGTCCTGCTGCGTAGCGCCGCGAAGACGCTTGGAGCGTAGCCGCTTGTCCGGAGGAAGAGCACCGCGGTCGACCAGATATTCTGACAAAGCCGCGACGATTTGACGGACGGTTCGCAGCGTATCGAAGGTCAGGCCGGAACGCGTTCCCTCGAAGAGATTCCCAGCCGAGAACAGGGCGGTCACTCCGGTTGCGAAATAAGTCTCGCGGTTCCAATCGCGCCAGGTGCAGCATTCGAGCCTCCGGTCGTTTGAAGGAGGAGGAAGCGGCCGCGGCGGCCTCCTGGAAAGATCATAGACCACTACACTCGTCTCGAGCTTTGTTCCTCCGGCGCCAAAGCCTACTACCGACCGCAACATTCGGCTGCCCTGATCGATGCGATCAAACCTGGAAACGATCGAGCCAGAAATTTCTCTTGGCAGCGGCGCGGTTGCCGCGACCGCCTCTGCTGGCGCCACGTGCCGGGAGAGACGACGAACGAGGCGCCTGGTGAAGCGCTCCTCCATCTCATGCTTAAATGCTATCAAGTCGGGCTCCGCTGCGATCGACCCGGCACGGCGGCGTCGTAAAATTCCGGGAGGTTTCACGAAAATCTTCTGCCGGTGTCTTCGTCGGCGCGCGAGCTGTGAGAACGTCGGCTTTCTTGAGGCTAACTCGAAGCGCACGAGCAAAGCGCAGCACAAATGAGACAACGGCCAACCGAGATCGCACCAGACAGGATTTCATTGCTTCTTAAAGCTGAGAAGTCGAATCTGTATGAACAAGCAGGATCTTGCGCGTGTCGGCAAACAATCTCGAGGTCCATTGTCCTGACAATCCGAGAATTTCCTTTGCCGACACAGTCTTTCTGCGTTGCATGATGGCGTCGTCGGCTTTGCTCGGAAGCGTCCGCGCGAGGTGGCAGAAAGCGTCCAGTTCTCGCCGTTAAGAGCATCGCCCATCCGCACAAAATTCCCCTCGCCGGACGTCGGCAGCGATGCGGCTGCCTGCGCTCTTCTCGCTGTGGCCGTTTCGCATTTTGGCTTTTGTTTCTCGGTCGTTTCTCTTGACTCATAAGGTCTTCTGATGTTCACGGGTTTGATTGAAGAGATCGGCGTTTGCCTGGACCTACGCCGCCGCGCCGACGAGTCATTCAATTGTCGCTGACCGCACCGGGAATCGCGCTCGCACGTGAAAGTCGGAGACAGCGTGGCGGTAAATGGCTGCTGTTTGACGGTTGTTCAGTCGCGACTCGTGACCATCTCCATTTCGATCTGCTCGACGAGACGCTGCAACGCACAAACCTGGGCGAACTCCAGCGAGGGCTCCGCCGTAAACCTCGAGCGAGCCGTCCGCGCCGATGGGCGCATGCGGCGGACACTTCGTTCAAGGACATGTTGATTGTACGGCCGTGATGATCGCGCGCGGATATCCGTCGCGCGCGACCTTCGGCTCGAATTTGAGCTCCCGACACACTTCACACACTATGTTGCTTGGAAGGGCTCCGATTTGTGTAAACGGCGTCAGCCTGACCGTTGCCGGACCTGACCGAAAGCTCGTTTTCCGTTTACCTGATTCGCGCACACGCGCAGCGATGACAAATCTGGAAAGAGCTGAGCCGAGGCGGTCGCGCGAACCTCGAGTTTGATATTCTCGCCGCTACGCTGAGCGTATTATGACTAGGGTTTCGCGATGATTACCCTGCGCCTGGTGCCTTTGACTCGCCGTCTGCCCGACCGCCTGCATCCCGCCAATCACGCTTCAGGGGACCTCGCCCGGTGGTGCGGTCGCACCTGTGAAGAGAAATCATCCTTATGGCCGCGAAACTAAAAGTGCGCCCCGCGCGAGGGCGAGCCGGCCATCGAGGTGGAGATCGGCAACACCGCCACGATTGGCACGCAGCCGCGAGAATACGATCAGCTTGCACACAAACTCCGCATGTCTCTCGGCAGCACGCGGTCATCCGGTGCCATAATGCCTATCAGTTTCAGATCATGGACCTGGGCAGTCGCAACGGAACATTTGTTAACGGTCGACGCGTGATTACGCCGACGATCCTGACGCACGGGGCGGTGATCCGGATCACCAACATTGAGCTGATCTTCGAACAATCCGACGAGATCTTCCGAGGACACGACTTTTGATGCTACACTCGCAGCCGGGCCGGAATCGACGCATGACCAGAGCGCCGTCGTGGCCGTGATGGTTTGCGACATCCGGGGCTTCTCGACAGCATCCTGAACTTCTCTCCGAGGATGAGCTGGCGCGAACGCTCGGCCAATGGTTTCGGGACGTGGGAAACATCGTCCACAAGGAACGGCGGAACCATTGACAAAGTTTATCGGCGATGCGGTCCTGGCCTACTGGACCCGCGAGTCACAGCGACGGCCGCGAATCGCGCGGAGCATTGGGCAGCGCGTTGGACGCTTTTGAATGCCGCCGACAAGACGCTGTTGGAGATTGTCCGAGGAAAAGCCGTTTCGCATCGCGGTGGCCTACATCACGGAAGTGTAACTTGCGGGAACGTGGGTTTGGTCGCGCAACGCGATGCAACGATTCTCGGCGACACAGTGAACACCGTCTTTCGCATCGAAAGCCTGATGAAGCAGCTAAACCAACGGTTGGCCCTTTCTCAGGATTTCCTGACCGACGCTTGCCCGTCCCAGGCATCAATTTGAACGATCTTGGTGGATCATCAACTAAAAGGAAAATATCAGACGGTGCGCCTGTTCGGAATGGCTTAGAGAATCGTTTCAAGAGCCGATCTATCCTCTTTCCTTGCCGCGCAATGCGAACCAGGCTGCCCAGTATGCGCCGGCGGCCCACATCGCGAGTGTTCCAAGGCTCCACCACGCCGGCGTCGCATTTGTAAAGATTTGTCCATTCTTCAGAGACCTGTCTCGATTAAGATTCGAGAAAGCAGAAGGATAGTCGACGCGCATCGCACCGCTGATCGTCTTGTTCCAGAACAAGCTGGTGTCGATGACCCCTGGACAGCTGCACTCGGCATCAGTCGCGAAACAAACTGCGGTCCAGGCGCCATGTCGCCCGCCGGCGGAATAAATCCGGAGAAAGGATTTGCGGAATCAAAACTAGAGGAACGATCATGACGGCTTGCAGGACAGATCTCGAGAGGGCCGGAGATCGCCAGGCCAATAGCGCACCGCGGCGAAGGCCGCCAATATCATCGCTGGAATTTGCCATTCGACCGCGCCGCCGATCCCGCCCGTGCAGAGCTGCATTACGCCGTAGAGCAGCAAACTCTGGACGGTCGGTGATGCCGGCAAGCGAAGAGAACTTCGCGAACAAATACGCATGACGACCGAAGCCCGATCAGGCGTTCTCGCCGAAACATAGGTAACTCCCGCACGATCTCCTGCGCCGCGTTGCCGCAGCCGAACCAAAGGGTCGCAATATACGCAAAGAAGAGAATCAGAGGAGGATCGCCGCTTACCCACGGTGACCAGCAGCCCAATGAAAATGGGCTGGCCCAGCGCCAGCAGGAGATTCTTCCAGTCTGCAGCAGAAAGATTGCCCATTGGCGCCGCAGCAGAATCGGAAGCGCGGCGTTGCGCTTCTGACGCTGCGGAGGAACGCGGACAGTCTCAAGTGGCGGAGGGCCTTCTCGGTGCGCTGGCCAGTCGGCGCCGGGCGTGCAAGACATGCCTTCATAGAGAAGCGTCAAACGCTCGACGCCAAAGTATTCAAGAGCCTGCGCTCGGTTCTCCGAAGAACACCAGGCGGCCGCCGCACATGACAGCCAGCCTGTCAAACAGAAACGCGTTACGCCATGATGTGCGTGGTGCAAAGAATCGTGCAGCCGGTCACCGCAAGATGGCGCAGCGACTCCACTAAGTCTGGATTCCGCCGATGGGTCCAAACCGGAAGTCGGTCTCGTCCAGAAACATGAGTCGTGGACGGCAGAGGAGTTCGGCGCCGACGCTGACGCGTTTTCGCTGTCCACCGGAGAGTTTGCCTACCGGCGTGCTGGACGCGATCCTCCAGGCCCAAGACACGCATCGTGTGCCAGACCAGCCGGCGAATCTCATCGCGCCGGCGTCTTCTTTGGCAACCGGAGGTAAGCACTAAAGCAAAGTGCGTCCTCGATCGAGAGCTCCAGTGGAACAATGTCATCTTGTGGCACATAGCCAAGCTCCTCCCGAAGTGCCTCGTAGTTGGCATAGAGGTCGAGGCCATCGATCATCACCGCTCCGAGTCAGCCGGTCGCAAGGCACAGAGCGCATCCAGAAGCGTGGACTTGCCCTGCTCCGCTCGGGCCGATCACGCCGACAAACTGACATGGTGCTAACGCTCAGGGAGACGCCGCTCGATGATCGGAACTCCCGAGGACTTCCTTCTTCAGGTCGCGCGCGTCGAGTCGCGCGCCGGTGATTCCGCCGTTTCTCGCAGGAATCGTCCGTCGAAGCGAAGATTGAATGGCCCGATGCGCAGCAGGTCTCCAAAGATCAATTCTTCAGACTCGGAACAAGCGCCCATTGAGGAAAGACCCGCTTCGGCTGCCGAGGTCTTCAACGCTCCAGCCCGATGTCGTGTGATGAAGAATGGCATGGCGCCGCTGATACCGACGGAGTCCGGAAGAATAGCACTGGCGTCTGCGCCTCTCCCTAAGACCAGGCCATCCCTCAGCGGGATCGGGGCAAGGCCTGACAGTGGTCGAAAGCTCGTTGCTCAAGGCAGCACCGCCCAGACTTCCACCACGCGGTTCTTCTCCAGATTCTTAGCGTCGAACAGGTCTGAGGCTCCCCATGCCCACCGCATGAACGACGTTCATGATGGCGGCGCGCTCCTTCAGGGCCTTGACCACGTTGTCAGCTCGTTGCAAGGAAATCGCCACGTTTTTTCGCGGATCTCCCATCGTTGTCAGCGAAACCGAGGACCACAAAAACGACTGTTGGATCGTCAGCGAATTTTTGGATTTGCGGTAGCTTCAGCTTCTCCTGAAGGGCGGCGCACCTCGTCGGGGCCGACGTTCACCTTGCCGGTCGCAAAAGGGATGGTGACAATTTTGCCCATCCCGCGGGCGCGTTCCACCTGCACGTAGAGCTTGTCTTTTTCCTCGGGGTCAGCCGCGGCATTAGATCGATGCGCGCCAGCACTTCGGTTTTGACAAGCTGATTTTCAACATCGGCGGCATCCATATTGATCTGCTCGGGAGCTTCGACGCTCCCGGCGGGTTCTGGTGCGGGACTCAGCGAAGCAGAGTTCGGAGAAGATTCCGGAACGCCAACATAACCGTCACCGGGCTGTTGCTCTGCTGTCGACACGGGCGCCTGTTCCGGCGCTGGAGCAGGCGTCGTAACGGTGAGGCGACGGGCGCTTACAAGCAGCCAAACCAAGGAGCGTAAGAACCATGGAGAGTGTTGCGCACGATTCGGCGGCCAGCGCCAGTTCGAAAAATCGAGTCTCCGCATTTACAGAATTCCTGTCAACTGCCTCGGAGAGCGCGAGCGTTTCTCGGCTTGAGTCGATCACGAGCCCAGCGTTCGTTTGCCGGGGGCGGCAAAACCTCTCGACCCTCGTTATCCGATGATCGGTTACCCTCCTACGTGCGCGCTTTGGGTCTCAGGACGGGCGAACCCTGAGCCGGAAATCTTCCCACTGACCTAGCGCATGGCTCGCGTAAGGTTTCAATCAGGTTGCGTGCGTCACTGCATTGTTCAGAGGCACTCGAACGCTGTGATCAATTGAGTTGCGCAAAGCAGGCGATAGTGCCTCGCGGTCGACGGGCAGAGGACACGCCGGGCGTCGTCGTCACGCCCGCAACCTGCGAGAATGAGCGAATAGTATGCCGCTCCGTCATTTCCCAGCTTTGTGCAAGTCATCCCTGCCGTCGAGAAGAGCGGCAGCCTTGCGGGAATCACCCTGCAGGTGAATGCCAAAACCGTGGATGACCGCGTTGCCCACGCTAACTGGATCATCCTCGTAGAGCTCCTTTGCGCGAGGGCGGCGCGATCGATTTCTCGTCCGGTAGCGAATAGCAGAGCCGCCACGTTGTATTTCGCGGCACGATCATTTGGTCGCTCTTTGAGAACAATGCTCCATCATTCGAAGCATCCCGTCTGCATTGCGCTCCTGCCAATAGGCCTGATAGAGTTCCTGCCGCGCCGCGAGGTTATCCGGATCGCGCCTCGCAATCATCCACAACACTTGACGCGCATCGCGCTTGTCCGTTCTAGCCATCGCGAGAATCGAGGCAGTTGCGCAGGATATACTTTGGGCTTCCTGCAGATGCGAGCTGCCAGGTGCGGTCGGATCTTCGGACATTTCCGAGGCCGGCTTGAGCTGCGAGCAGAGCAAACCAAGCCGAAGAGGCTCCCGTTCGCGCCACGCGGTTCTGCCAACCAACGACTCAAGATCCTCCCAACGCTGCAGCGCGCTGTAAGCAATCTGCGGGAGGACCGCGCATACTGCAAGATCTTCGCGCGTGTTTGGCGGCAGGCGCTCCAGCTCACTTCAAAGTCGCTTCAGGTCCGAGGAACATTCATTTTCCATTTCGCGAGGTCCAGCGCGAAGGGCGTATTTTCCAGCGCGATTCTCTCGAGGTCGGCAAGCCAACTATCGAATGACGGCGATTTGGCCGCAAAAAGCGCCTGCAAATGCTGGAGCCGGTCTGAAACGTCGGAAAGCGGCATTTCGCAAGCGCGTTTGGACCACACTAGCGCCGCCTCGAACTCGCTTCGCTGCAAGGCATCTTCGGTCAAGTGCGCGCAGCGCGGCAAAGCCGAATTCATCGGTCTGTTACCCGCGACTCCAAGAGCCGCACGAGCAGTTGCCTGGTCGCGTTCGGAACCGCTCCGCAGCTCAAGCGCCCGTCAGCTTCACCCGCGTGCGCTCGTCCTCCGGCCGCAACTCGATGAGCTCGCGATAGATTTCGAGCGCGCCATCCGGGCGACCGCGTTTCAGTTAGCAGCTCGGCCTGAAGCTCCATGAACTCGGGCGCCTTGCGGTGCGAACCTGTGATCGATTTCAGAGTCTTGGAGGCTTGCTTGAACATGTCCCAGTCTTAGCGCACTGCGGACGTAGGCTAGTTTCGGCTCCAGAAGCTGCGGCTGCAAATCTATAAGCTTCCGCCGGTGAATGAGCGCTTCGAGGAAGCGGTCTCTTCGAGGAGCGAAGCCAAAGCGCGGCGAGCTTCCAGATTATCGGGACGGAGTAGGACCGCTCTTTTTAAGCTAAGAAGCGCATTTCTATTATCCCGCTGCTGGAGATAGGTCTGCGTCGCGCTTAGTTCCTTTTCCACGCGCCAGCCTCGATACCCGCGGACGCTCAGGATACTAACGAGGCTAATGGCAATCGCCTGCACCTGCCCCGATGAAGATCCACCGGGAGACGCGTCCCCATGGCATTCCACGCGTGGAACTCGTGTGGCCATGAGGGTATTCTGACGCGCGCGACTGCTGGGGGAGTCAAACCAGAACGTCATCTCAGCGGACGCGTCTGGCGCTCGAGGGTCAACACGCTACCTATTCTCAGTTGTGTCTCGCGTGGATCCTTAGGCTGTGATACTCCAACTCCGAAGACGTCACCCAGGATAGACCATCGTGGCGCTCGGTTCTCAGGGGGCACTCGATCAATCCAATACGCGCGTTGCCGTTTCTCGAACCCGTCGGCCCGTTTGAGATCGAGCCAATAGTTTACAAAGTTCTCAAATTCGTCTGCGCCGGGCGGCATCAGATAAGCGAGCAGGTTACGGGCTGCCTGCATCCCTCGGAACAACGGCGATAAGACTCGGGTGAGCCGCCGCGCAGCGACTCAGCTTGCACGAGCGTCCATATGGCGGCGTCAATTTTGGAAAAATCGGGGATGCGCTGATAACCCGGAACCACGACGATCTCAGCGTTCGGGAAAGTGCGTGCGAGCCTTGGTATGAGACACCGGATCGTTGAACACACCAATCTTGAGAGCCTTACGCTCCAGGATCTTTGTCCGAGCTCGTAAAACCCTCTGCCCGTTCGCGCGGCATGAACAGAGCCAGAGGACTCTGAAAATATGGGCTGGAAGCCTCAAATGCCGAGAGACGGTCCTCGGTTACATATGATGCCAGCCATGGCGATATCGAATCGCCCTTCGGTGAGGTTTTGCGCCAGATCAGGCCACTCGAAAGGAATCAAGCGGAGCCGCACATTGAGGTCGCGTGCGAGTTGATAGGCAAAGGCAATGTCGTAGCCGACCAGTTCCCCTGCAGAATTCCGATAGCTGAAGGGGATGATGCCTTCGTTAAAGCCAACTCGCAACTCGCCGTCCCGCTGAATTCGCGCGAGAACGGCTCAAATTTTTCGGCAGCGGCTGGGTTGATTCAAGCGGTGCCAAACGTCACCGGTATTCCGGAGGTCACCGCAGGCTCCAAAGCAAAGCGCGAGGTAGGGATCGTTTGAGCGATTCAGCACCCCAGTCATCAAATCGGCGAGCGACAAAGACAAATGAAGCGAGAGCGAAGAGTGTCACCAGAAGGGAGACAAGGAGTCGGCTCCATCGCATCTGAATTTTCCCGTAGTAAGCCAGAACGACTCCGAAACTGAGAAAAGCAAAACCCGCCACCGAGGCGATGACCTGCCCATAGCGGGTCAACGTCATCAGACTCACATAAAGCGAGGTGGTCTGATTAGGCAGTCCAAGCCACCCCGATAAGAAGCTCACCGCATCGACGGAAGAGGTCGGTGAGCCTACGCCCGATAATAGAGAGACCAGCGGCAGGAGGGAAATCTCCAGCGGCCCAGCCACGACGCCATGGTAAAAAAGGGCGAAGACAATAAAGAGGTAAATGAAGAAGTTGCCAAGTTGGCCCAACGGGTATGCGACCGAGATGATTCGTCCGGACAATTTCTCCACACTCAGGGTCTTCAATTCCGCAGAGCTTAGCCAGACGCTGCGTCGCCGACGAGATATAAGGTAGGGCGGAGACCGATAGGGTCGTCGCAACAGCAATCAAGAACGCCGAACGGAGATCTCGCAGAACTTCGTGGTAGCGAAAAAGGTGTGAACGCCGAGATGCACAGTTGGGATAATCCAGAACGCCAAGAGCAAGCTCCCGGAGAAAAACAGAAAAAAGAACAGGAGACCTCCTCAACATCTTTAGGTCTCAGCGTCCCGGCGCAGGTCGGCGAAAAATGCAAAGACCGCCAACGGCGCGAACCGCACAACAGCATTCCAAAACTTCGAAGCTGGCCAGGCGAATTCCCTCCAGCACCGCCAGGAGCGCCGTTTTCTCTGAACGTGCTGGCAGAGCGACACCGTAAAGCAGGCAGAAGAGGACAACGGCCGGCACATAGTTTCGTGCTAACGCGGTAAACGGGTCGCTCGGAATAAGAATCTCGAGCAAGCCCGGAGTTTCGCGCGCGGCTCGATCAGCTACCCAACTCGTCGAAAGAGCTTGCGGTATGCCTTGCGCGAGGACGATCAATAATCCGAAAGTGATTATCCAGAGCGCAACGTAGAACCTCCAGCCAGAGAGGAAGAGCTTCCAGGCCTGGCTTGGCGACATACTTCCAAGTCCGTGGAGCAGCGAACAGATCAAGTAAGGATAGACCGCTACTTCCAGAAGCATGACATAGAGTTGACCTATGGGTCGAAGGAAGCGGGCGTAGTCTCCCACGAAAATTCCCAGCGCGATCCCTAGAACTCCTCCGACAAGAACCGGCAGGATCGAAAGCGGCGCAGGCCTGGATGGCGCGCTGCTCAGAGTCTCGTCCTCATTCGTAACCACTAGCTAATGAGAACCTCAGAAGAAAGATTGTTCGCAACTTGGGGAGTTCGCCGTTCCCGGTTCGCATCGAGTCTCCCCATTTTATTTGTATCCAAGTTGCGTTCGATGCGAGCACCAGCGGAGAGAATTAGTTGCAGGTCTTCAGAAAGGCTTCGAGAGAATTGCGCCGCACGTTCGAGAGTTCTGGCTTGTGTCACATATCTCCAGATATAACGAGCGCGGCATGGGGCATCGTTTTGATCATTCTGCTGGCGATGGCGACAATTTGCGGACAGACGGTGCCGCGCCCGAGAGCTCTCTGATCGCAGCGGCGTCCGATCTGGTCTTCTTGCCTTGAAGAACTCAACAGGGCCTTCAACAAAGCGCATCCGGAGATCGTCTTGAAATTGATTACCGGCGCGTCCGGCAATCTGTTCGCGCAGATCAGCAATGGGGCGCCATTCGACGTCTTTCTTTCGGCGGATATGCGCTACCCGCTGGAGCTGATCAAGGCTGGCTTCGCGTCGCGCCGAATCTCTCACACTCTCCGCCATCGGACACCTCGTCGTCTGGACCGCAAGTGACGCCGTGGATATTTCCTCCGGCATTCAATCGCTGCGCTGTCCCCGAGTAATTCGGAAGGTCGCCATCGCAAATCCCGAGCACGCTCCTTACGGTCGCGCCGCGAAGGCGGCTCTGGCCTATTTCGGTGCGGTGGGACGCCGTTCAAGGAAAGTTGGTCTTTGGTGAAAACATCGCCCAAGCGGCACAGCTTCGTGGAGACCGGCAACGCTGACGCCGGAATCGTTGCCCTTGTCCATCGTCCGTGCTCCTAGCCCTCAGTTCCAAAGGGTCGCTGGATCGAAGTTCCGGATCACGCTTATCCGCCGCTCGAACAAGGAGCCGTGGTGACGAGGACCGGTGCTGCGAACCCAGCCGCTCAGGCTTTATATAGAGTTCCTCCGTAGCGCGCGAGGCACGCACGATCTTTGATCGGTTCGGCTTTCGGCTGCCTCGAATAGCCGCTTCGCCGACGATGTTAGGCGCTCCGCCCGAACTTTGGCAACCGAGTCTGGCTGACATTGAGGCTGGCCCTCATTAACGACCGATTGCCCTCTTCGTCATCGGAATGCCTCTGGCTCATTGGCTAAATGTCTCCCGCTGGAGAGGGGTCCTCATCGTGGAAACACGTGGTTACTTGCCAATCGTCCTCCCGCCCACCGTCATCGGCTTCTATTTGCTCGTGCTGTTCGCGCCACACAACCCGTCTGGGCAGCTCTGGATCGCGCTAACGGCGCACACTCTGGCCTTCAGCTTTAGCGGACTCCTCGGTGGGCTCGATCATCTACAGTCTGCCATTTGCCGTGCAACCTGTTTCAGGCCGCTCTCAAGGCGGTTCCACATACGTTAATTGAGGTTGCGCGTATTTCCGGGGCCAACTTCCTGCAGGTGTTCTGGTATGTAACCCCTTCCCATTGCGCGGCGAGGCATAGGCGCGGGAATCGCGTTAAGTTTCGCACACACCATCGGTGAATTTGGCGTGGTGCTCTATGCTTGCGGAAGTATTCCTGGAGTGACACGCGTTGCTTCTATCGCGCTCTACGACGACGTCCAAAAACTCAACTACTGCCGCCGCACATTCGATCGCGCTCCTGCTCGCTCGGTATCTCCTTTCTCCTCATCTTCGCGATCGTGATCCTCCAACGTCGGGCCCAAGTGACGCATTACGTAGCGAAGTTGACCCGCTTTTAGGCATTCTGAGCGGCAGCGCTGGCTCTGCCCGAGCGCGCCGAAAGCAGACTTGATATGAGACTAGGTCTCAGTAGGAATAACCGACAGCCATATGAAGCTCTCTGAGGCAACTGGATGGTACTGGCGCGTGTTGGGGACGGTGGCTCAGATTTCGGTGGGCGCCCCGATCACACTTTCGAAGATCGTTGCGGCCCTGAAACCTGACAAGGATCCCTGAGGCAATGATCGCCGAGCGCGCCCAGCTGTCGAGATTACCTTCCAAGCAATTGGGCAAGCCGGTCGAAGTCATCGTTCCGCTTTCGTCTGCCGTCATCCTGGAGGGGGTTGAGCAATGGCACCATTGATCTTGCCTATCTGGCCGCTACGGACATGCTCAACGCCCTGAACGAGCAAAGCGGCGACTTTGCTACTCGCAGGCGAGATCGATGGCAAAACGTCCTATAAGAGCTACTGGGTAACTCTGAACGAGAAGCCGCTACCAGTTCCGGTCGAAGATCTCAGAGGTAAGTCGATTGCATTCTCGGGCAAGACACAGCACCTCCGGCTACGTCATCCTGCTGTGGGACCTGCGTCAGAAGAATTTAATTTCTGATTCGGGTAAAGCGGAAGAATTCTTTGGCGAAGGAAATGTCTGGTTTGGTTCCGGGTATGTCTCTGCGGTGGAACGCGTGCTCAACGGTGATGCCGAGGCGGCCGCAGTCAGCTATTATGTTCTGGACAAGGACAAGCATCTCACCCCTGAGCAGCGCCAAAAGCTGCGTCGACTCACGGAACAGGGCCCTGTGCCTACCCATGTCATCGCGATTCGCTCATCAGATTTCGGATGCGGACCGGACGGCTCTGCGCGCCGCGCTGCTTGCCATGGACAACGAGAACCCGGAACTTCGCGATCGGGTCTTCACTTCTCGCTTGGTGGAGGTGGACTCCGCCGGACACCTTGGCTCGCTGAAAGAATCTGTCGCGCTCGCCAAACGCGGCAGCGAGTGATGCTGCCTCCGGCACAGGTGACCCTTCGCGGGTTGGGTTTGGAGAGACGCGGGCGATGGTTGTTTCGCGGGGATTGATATCGAGGTGCCGCGTGGAAAGTTCATCGCCGTTGTCGGTCCCTTCCGGAGCAGGAAAGACCAGTCTTCTGGGATGCCTCGCTGGAACAGCTCGAACCTTCGGAGGGTCAAGTCGTCTTCTGCTGTGCACGATGGTTGTCCATCACGCGCCACCCGCCTTTCGCAAGCGCCTGGGGATCGTATTCCAAGATTTTCTCCTCATTGGCAATGGAACGCTTCTTCACAATGTGCTGTGCGGCCGGCTTGGCAGATATCCCTGGTGGCGCACGCTCGCCCGGCTTCCCGCGCACCGATCAGGCCACGAAGCCTTTGAAACTCTCAGCACCTCGGTCTTGTGCGGACGTGCATCGCCGTGCGTTCGAAGTCTTCCGGCGGTGAGCAGCAAAGGGCTGCGCTTGCCCGTGCGCTTTTTCAGGAGCCGGAGATGTTCCTTGCCGACGAGCCGGTTTCGAACCTCGATCCAGACCTCACATTCCGGGTCCTTCAGATCCCTTGCGGGCGCAAACACGTCAAGAATTCTCGCACTGTGGTCTGTGTGCTCCACGACCCGGAGCTCGTCGAGCGATTCGCGGATCATCGTAATCACTTTGAATCCGGCTCAGCCGCAGGAATGGACACTTCGGGCGGCGAGAGCTGGCCGGGACAATGCCGCCGCCCGACCGTAAGACCCGCAGCGTCGCCGCGTCCTGCAATAGGTTACCGGACCTCCCGGCATCACCGGCTCAACATCACGTCTGTTTCGCTGATTATTTTCCTGCTGGCGATAGGCGTTTTCGCTTCCGGCGATGCGAGGGTCGGGGCGCGATTTGGATCATGCGGGGAATCTCGTCCGCTTTCTCAAACGCTTCTTTCCCCGGATTTTTCCGTGTCGGGTCAGATCCTCGAAGCGCTGATTGAAACAATACAGATCGCCGTTTTGGCGACCTTCTTTTCCATCTTGCTGGCCTTTCCGCTGGCTGTCGCCGGGGCACAAACTCTTTCACCGCGCTGGCTGGTAGCGATCTCGCGAATGATCATGAATTGCATCCGCACCATTCCGAGTCTGATTTGGGCGCTGATCGCGGTGGCCGTGGTTGGTCCACTACTGGCCGGCGTGCTTGGTCTCAGCTTCTATAGCCTCGGCTACCCGGGAAAGTTCTTCGGCGACGCTTTCAATCGGTCGACCTCGAAGTCGCTCGCGGCTTGAGAGCCATCGGCGCGGGGCGAATCCAAGCTTTTCAGCATGGGCTCTGGCCGAATACGCGTCCCTTGATCTGGAGCTATTCCCTGTGGATGCTGGAGTACAACATTCGGTCCGCCTCAATCGTCGGGTATGTGGGCGCCGGCGGCGTGGGAGTCCTGCTCCATGTTTATCAGGAATATTACCAATGGGATCGCTTCGCCACTCTGCTCTTTCATTCTTGCGCTGGTGACGCTGCTGGACGTGGCAGGCGAATGGGTCAGGAGGTAGGTCGCCCCCGCGCATTCCGGGCACTCCCATTGGCGCCTAGGGCACGCAGCTTCAGCGATCGAGGCTGAAACGCGCACAGGGACCTCCACCCGTGTAGCTACCGCCTTGCCGTCGCGTCGTGCCGGACGAAAAAATCCAACGCTGCACCGCCCGCGCGCTCGGTCATCCAGCACCGCGTAGCCGGAGGACTTCACGAGGTTGACGGCACTTACCCGCCCCTTTCGTTCATCGAGACGCGCAGCGTGACGACGCCAGCTGACCGGCCTTTCGAGCGGCCTCTGGGCAAGACGGGTGCGGATTTGTAGAGGTAGGCAGGTTTGCCTCGTGTGGCTTCCCGCCGACCGGGCCGCGAGGGAGTCAGTGCCAGGTTTTCCGCGGGAATGCGACCGCGAGCGGGCGCCCTCTCGCGATTACTGGTAGTCTTCGGCTTTGCGGCAGCTGTCGGGCGGAGAGCGGGCTTTACTTCGGTCTTGCGAGTCCTCTCCGGCTCCGGCGCGATTCCTGAACCGTGTTGAACAGGGCAACTCTTCAGTAGCTGGCGGTTCCGGCTCCGATTGCTCGGAAATTTCTGTCGAGGGCTCCTGTATCTGGACCGGTCTCGGGTGTTGTCAGCATCTCATCTGCGCTACTGATTTCATCCGTGGGCGGCGTCTCCTTCCGGCACTGCTGCGATCAATCGCGCTACTTCGATCGCCGACTCTCCGTTGACCACGCCATACTCAGCCGGTTGAAAATCGGATCTTCCTTGCCACCCGAAGATGACGGCAGCATGTATCCAGACTGCCAGGAGCAAGCTGGAGGATATATGCCTTACCAGGACCTTCCGTTGACAAGGTAGTGTGCCGTTCTCTGCCGTCACTCAGGATCGGTGAAACTCTGGCAGCAAGTGTTCACCGGCTTTTAGTCCCGATCGCTACTTTGGCAATTCCGAGCTTCCGGATCTTCATCAGGCACTGCGATGGCCGTGCCGACCTCAGCCTCTTGCATCACACGTGGATAAAAACCAACGGGATCGGTCGTGGTCATCTTCAGCGCCCTGAGGCGTTCTACGCCTTCCTGCAGACTCGTGGCATCCTTTGTTAAAATACAAATCTCCCGCAGCCGTCACGGTGATCGCTGTGCAATCACTGCGATCCTGTGGAGTAGCAGAGGATGCGGCGGGCAGGTTCACAGGGATGCCCCCGGATTCTTGATCATCGAAAGTGACACCATCACGAAGGTGGCGAGCAGGAAAAAAATGATGCCGATCAATGGCGATCTCGATGCGCGCCTTTCGTGCGCTCCTGCGGCGAGGGATGGTCATCTCTGTGAGCGAGCGTGCAGCTTCAACTCCGTGCAGTCGTCCGGCCCCGCGCGAGTTGAAGTTCAAGGTGGCTGGCTGCGTCCTGGACGTACGCAAGTTGCGAGCTCCCTCGAGCTGCGCGCGTTGAGGTAGTTAAATGGCAGCAAGGCAAGAATGGCCACCGCCAGGCCGCAGGCCGTAGCAATCAGTGCTTCCGCAATTCGCTCCAGCGATCGCCTGGGGGAGCTTCGATCTCCTGTCCGCCGAGTAACCCAAAGGAGTGAATCATACCGGTCACCAGTGCCCAAAAGGGATGGAGCTTTTCGTGAAAGGCGGGCCACTCAAATGTCCGCTCCTTGCTCGACTCTTCCCGGCTGGCTCGGGAAAAGGTCCTCCCGTTCTTTTGAGATTCGGTCTCATTTCGGCTTCGTTTGATGAGATAAGTCGTGCATTTTCTTTTCCACCGCAATGAAGAATCGACCTCAGCACGTGCCCTCTCCGGATTGCCTTTCTTTTCAGCTCTGACCTCATTTTTCTCGGTGGCGGAGGCCGAGCCGCGATAGCAATACGTAACTGAACGAAGCAAT